>FLSG01003554.1_pt1 | contig 105485 bp, 96 predicted proteins | sample 1550511 | NCBI WGS metagenome assembly FLSG01 (sample SAMEA4031768, study PRJEB14383) | metagenome | biome: human; feature: oral; material: saliva | place: Philippines | collected 2014
TCTATATCAGATGCTCATGTTCTCACTTTTTGTATTACTAACATAATTTATATACAAATTATTTAATGATTAATTTATAATTTTAAAAAGTAACTGCTTGTGATAGATGTGCAACTTTTCGGATTACGAGACGAAAGAGATTACACACCTATCATTAATAGTAAGCGGTTACAATATATATGTAAGGAGGTTGCTCGTGTGTTAAGCAAGAGACAGCATCATATATTAACATTCTTACTTGAACGTGAATCGTTTATACCTATTCATCAGTTAGCTACACAATTTAATGTTTCAGAAAGGACAATACAATATGATTTAGAATATATAGAAAGTATGGCACAGAAATTAGATTTAACTATTTTTAGAAATAAAAATACAGGTATCAAGATTGAAACTACAATGCCACTCAATGATATGACTAATCGATATACAGCGACTTCAATTCATTATTCTAAAGAAGAGCGCATACGTTATATCATACTGAAATTGTTTGAGTCTAATATTCCGACATCTTCCCAATCATTAGCTAACATGGTTTCAGTCACACGTAGAACAATTGTAGATGATTTAAAAAGTGTACAAATCTGGTTAGCCTCATATAATTTGAAGTTAACATATATCAAAAACAAAGGATTTATTATAGAAGGTGAAGAAACACATTACCGCAAGGCATATGCGTCATGTGTACACGAATATTTTCAAAATCATACACATCAAATAGGACATAAACTCTTTTCTAATAAAGAACTAGAAGATATTCGATTGGCTGTAACGTCAGTGTTATTTGAAGCAAATTATCAATTAGTTCAAAGCGCAATAGATGGTTTGATTTATCACATATTAATTGCGATACATCGTGCTAAAGAAAAGTTTGTTTTTGAAATTCCCGAAGTAGAATATGAAAAATTAGCAAAAACAGACCAATTTCGTGTGGCATTATTGATAAAAGCATCTTTAGAGGAAAAATTTGAAATACATTTTCCGAAAAGTGAAGCAGGTTTTATCACGTTGCATTTATTAGGTGCTAAAACGTCAGAAATGAACTATGCAAGTGAAGACGTAGATGATTTAGAAATTTTGACGGAACAATTGATTGAACGGATCAGTGCTGATTTAGGACTAGATTTATTGAATGATAGCAAATTATTAAATGGATTGATTGTTCATTTGAGACCAGCTATTCATCGATTGAAATTTGACATGACACATAAAAACCCACTAACAGATGAAATACACAAACAGTACCATCACATGATTGAGAGATTGCAACATCATATTTGGGGGATTGAAGAGAATTATCAAATTTGTTTTAACAGAGATGAATTGGCATATATTACGCTGCATTTTGCATCAGCTATTGAACGTATTTCAGCGATTACAACAAATGCTATAAAAGTAGTGCTCCTCTGTGGATCTGGTGTAGGGACATCGCAATTATTGAAAAGCAGGATACGGCATATCTACCCTGAACTAGAAATTGTAGACGCTTATTCAATATATGAAATTAACGAAACCCTATTGAAACATGAAGGCGTCGATTACATTATTTCAAGCGTGCCATTTGAACATGAATCGATACCTGTACTTCATGTTTCGCCATTTTTAGATAAAAACGATCGAAAGCAAATGAACGATATTATTAATATTTCAAGAGAAAAATACGTTAATGATATCAAGGGATTAGGACCAACATTGCAAGACGTTTTACCAGAAAATAGGATTTTAACATGCCAGCCTTCACTTTCTAGAAATGAAGCTATTAAGCAAAGCGTTGGAGCGTTAGTTGATGATCAAATTGTAGATGATATTTATGCAGAAGAAATTATTGAACAACTCGATGCGTTCGGGCCCTATATGGTTATTAGCCCGCATATCGCGTTATTACACGCTAAACCAACGCATGTTAAAGGTTCAGTAGGGTTTAGCATTGTACATTACAAAGGTGGTATTCATTTTGAACATAACCAATATGATCCTGTTTTTATCATAGTGACATTAGCAACAGCACAACCCCAAATCCATTTGAACGCGTTAAGACAATTTAGTGAATTAGTGATGGACGAACAGTATAGAAACAAACTGTTTTTAGGAGATATGCATGAAATCATGCATTGTATCAATGAGGTGAGTCAACATTAAGGAGGAAAAAATGACATTAGAAATTTTATCAACTGATAAAGTGCAAGTGCTTGATAAAGTGGAAAACTGGCGTGAAGCGATTCGTGTTGCAGCTCGTCCTTTACAAGAGCAAGATTATTTTAAACAAGATTATATTGACGAAATGGTTCATAGCGTAGAAAAGCTAGGGCCATATATTGTCATTGCACCTGAAATAGCTATCGCACATGCACGACCTAATGACAATGTAAAAAAGATAGGTTTAAGTTTGTTGAAATTAAATCAGCATATTAACTTTTCAGAAGAAGGGCATTATGCTTCGTTAATTTTTGTTTTAAGCGCTGTAGATAATGAAGGGCATTTAGAAATACTAAGGCATTTAGCAACGACTTTAGGCGATCAAGAGACCGTTTCGGTATTGTTAAAAGCACAAACGCCGGTTGAAATTATAAATATATTTAAAGGAGAATGATGAAAATGAAAATTTTAGTAGTGTGTGGTCACGGTTTAGGAAGTAGTTTTATGGTAGAGATGAATGCGCAAGAGGCATTGAAAAATTTAAATGCGCCATCAGATATTAAAGTAGAACATAGCGATGTTATGAGCGCCAGTCCAGATATGGCAGATTTATTTATATGCGGTAGAGATTTAGAAGAAAATACACAAAAACTAGGCGACGTGATTGTACTAGATAACATATTAGACAAAGAAGAACTACAACAAAAATTAGATGAAAAATTAACTGATCTAAACGTACTTTAATATTCAGTAAGGAGGTAATACGATGAAGCCAATACTTGATTTTATCGTTGATGTGTTAAGCCAACCAGCGATATTAGTAGCCTTAATCGCTTTTATTGGATTGATTGTCCAAAAAAAATCAGCCACTGATATTACTTCAGGTACAATAAAAACGATTTTAGGATTTTTAGTCTTGAGTGCAGGTGCCAATGTGGTGACGCAATCGTTAGAACCATTTGGTAAAATTTTCCAACATGCATTTGGTGTACAAGGCGTTGTACCGAATAATGAAGCTATCATTTCAATTGCTTTAGAACAATATGGCACGACTGCAGCATTAATTATGGTCTTTGGTATGATTGTAAATATTATTATTGCACGTATTACAAATTTGAAATATATATTTTTAACAGGCCATCATACATTTTATATGGCTGCATTTTTAGCCATATTATTGTCAGTTGGTCATATAACAGGTACATTGACTGTGATTATTGGTGCAGTGATTTTAGGTTTGATAATGGCATTATTACCTGCGTTAGCACAACCGACAATGAAAAAAATTACTGGCAATAACCAAGTCGCGTTAGGGCATTTCGGTACGATGAGTTACTGGGCTGCGGGCGAAATAGGAAAGTTATTTAAAGGAAAGTCTAAATCTACGGAAGATATCAATTTTCCGAAAGGATTGAGTTTCTTAAGAGAAAGTACGATTAGTATTTCGTTAACAATGACATTACTTTATTTTGTAGCAGCGTTATTTGCTACACCAAGTTATGTACATGCAGAAATTAGCGACGGACAGAACTTTATTGTATTTTCACTTATCCAAGGTGTTACTTTTGCAGCAGGTGTGTTTATTATCTTAACTGGGGTTCGCTTAATTCTTGCAGAAATTGTACCTGCATTTAAAGGCATCTCTGAAAAATTAGTTCCTAACACCAAACCAGCATTAGACTGCCCGATTGTCTTTCCTTATGCACAAAACGCTGTGTTAATAGGCTTTTTTGTAAGCTTTATTGTAGGCGTTATTGGCATGTTTATATTATTCTTATTCGGTGGCGTGGTTATCTTACCAGGTGTAGTAGCACACTTTTTCTTAGGCGCTACGGCCGGTGTATTTGGTAACGCAAGAGGAGGCATAAAAGGCGCAGTTGCTGGTTCAGCATTAAATGGTCTTTTAATTACTTTCTTGCCACTTTTATTCCTACCGTTTTTAGGTGAATTAGGTGGCGCTGCTACGACATTCTCTGATACAGACTTCTTAGTAGTAGGTGTTGTATTAGGAAACATCGCTAAATACTTAGGGATTATCGGCATCATTATCTTAATTATTATTGTTGCAGCTGTATCAATCATGTTACAAAAACGTACAAATCAAAAAGAAGCAAACGAACAGCAATCATAAATAAAACAAGGGACGAGTCAGAAATCATATTTTTCTAAAATGATTTCATAGACGCGTCCTTTTTAATGCCAATTTACATTCATGCTTTATAATAAACAAGCTGAGTTGTTGTAGCTAATAATACCCCATTAGAACTCCAAATTTCACCGGTTTGATCGTAGAAACCCTCATTAAAATTAATTGCACGGGTGTGTCCTAGCACAGGTTGCGCTCTCTCTTTGCCTAAAGTTGATGCATCTATGTGAAAATAGATTGTTAATGATACTGTCCCAATCGGAACGAAAGGTTCGCGACGGACGTATATTCTAGGGAAAAAAGCATCGCAAATGGATGTGAGTGATAGGTAATCTAATTTTCTCTTTGGCATGTCTTCTATCCATTGCAATGTAACAGAATCTGTAACGCTGTCGTTTGTAAAGGCACGAGGCGCACCTTTAATGATTCTAATATCATAATTTTGTACCCATGGCGGTACATCTATCATTGGTAATTTGGGAACTTCTTTGAATGGAGGCGCTTCTGGCATTGCTAATTCTGTAGAAGACCAAGTGTTCCTTTTGAGTGCAGTCACGGCAGTACTTGATATAACTGTTTGTTCATTTTGCAAGAGTTCTACGTACCAGTGTTGGGTTGAGCGATTTGTTCTTGTTGGTTTTGCTATTATTTTAAAATCTTTATCTTTGACAGGTGCAGCATAGTTGACCGTGAGTGAAACAGGGCTTCCAATACAATCGGGGTGTTCTAAGATAGAGCGTAATAATGTTGAAGCAATAACGCCACCAAATGGGCCGATCATATTCGCATAATTGGCAGACGTGTGTCCGAAATAAACACCTGTTTCTTGTTGGTTTAAGTATGTTGCGTTATCAAAAGGGTGTGATTGCATATTGAATGTCATTTACAAGTCTCTCCATTTTGTATTGATTATTGAATCATTTCTTTATATACCTTGTGGTTTTGATATGAAGCATATAGTAGTGGCGCATTTAGTTGATACTGTTTCGCTAGATTTAATAAATAACCTTGTAAATGGTCAGCTTCGATATTCAATCCTTTTTCCATGTCGCGTTGCATAGAAGTTTTGAAATGGTAAGATAACTGAGTTAACCCCTTCATATATTTTTCAACGATATTGTCATCCAGTGGTGCTTTATGAGTTCGTATAATAGATGCAACTTCTTCATATAAAGATCGGACGAAATCCACGCCACCTTTACTGTCGCGTATAGGACCGATTGGTGCATGCATCATTGTTGTGACGCTAGATAAAACAGTGATCATTAAATATTTTTGCCATATACCACGGTTAATATCAGAACTTAACATAAAGTCGGATTTGGAACCGGAAAAAGATTGCTCTATTAGTTTAGCTCTATCACTAACTGTACCATCCAATTCTCCAAAGAAAAGTTTGTCAAAATCGCTTGTTTGTACGACTTCACCAGTTGTATTTAAGGCAGTTTCAATGATGCAATACCCGCCCATAATTTTATTTTTTCCAAAAATAGATTGTAACTTTGGAATATGTGCGACACCATTAAGTAATGGGATAATCACAGTTTGTTCGTGTACAAATGGTTTTAAGTCCTCAATCGCTTGGTCAAGATGATACGATTTTGAAGACAACAGGATAACATCAAAAGGTTCCGTTTCTGCTTCTTTAGTCATCAACTGTGGATTAAAGCTATAATCTCCATTGTCACTATGAATCACCAAACCATTTCTTTCTAAATAGGATTTTCGTTTCGGTCTTACTAAGAAAGTGACATTTTTACCGCTTTCTACTAAACGACCACCAAAGTATCCTCCTATGCCGCCTGCTCCCAAGATTAAAATACGCATCTTAAACACTCCTTGTTTTTCTAATGAATAAATATTGCTATTTATATACCACTATTCCTTTAAAGTTACGCATACAAGATTGCGAAGTGATTTATTATTAAACATCAATCAATAGCTCATATTTAAAATGATCATATAAATTATGGTGGCCACAGGTTTGTTTATATTTAATGAAAAACCGCCAAAATCCTACTAGTTAGCATTATTTTACATAATTTGAATGGATTTATTTATTACTAATCATGTAGATATATCCGTTTCACATGGAACAATTTCTATCCATTTATTTAAAATGGTTAATAATTAGAATTTTCTAAAATTTAATTGACTAAATATGAGTATAATGCTAGGATTAATACAATTCAAATACATAGTTTTGACTCTTATCAAGAGTGGTGGAGGGACGTGCCCGATGAAACCCAGCAACCATCGTTTAATGAAATGGTGCTAATTCACAGGAAGTAATGTTTACTTTCGGAGATGAGAGAAGGTGGATACTTTCTCTTATTTAAGAGGAAGTATTTTTTTACATATGAGTTCATTTTGTTTTAAAACATATTAAGGAGAGATGTTATGAAAAAGTTAATCAGCTTAGCTATATTAGTGTTTTTTACAATAATACTCGTAGCGTGTAGTTCATCCAATGGTAAAGAAAATAAAAAAGTTACAATCGCCACATCACCAGCACCGCATGGAGAAGTATTAAAACATGCTAAAGATGAAATGAAAAAAGAAGGTTATGATTTGGAAATTAAAGTGGTTAATGATTATAAAGTACCTAATAAACTTTTAGATAAAGGCGACGTAGATGCGAACTTTTTCCAACATGTCCCTTATTTAAAAGCGGAGAAAAATGATCACAATTATAATATAGAAGAAGTGGGAAAAGTATTTACGACGCCAATGGGAGTTTATAGTAAAAAGTATAAAGATATCAAAGATATTCCTAATGGGTCTACGATTTATGTTTCGAATAATCCGGCAGAAGAAGGGCGTTTCTTATCTTTTTTCGTAGATAAAGGATTAATTAAAATTAAAAAAGGCGTCAACATTGAAGACGCTAAATTCGATGATATTGTAGAGAATAAAAAGAACCTTAAATTTAATAATAAGCAAGGCGCAGAATTTTTACCTAAAACATATAAGAGCAAAGAAGGCGCAGCTGTTATTATGAACTCGAATTATGCTATTGATAACGGTTTAACACCGCATAAAGATGCCATCGCAATTGAAGGGAAATCATCTCCATTTGCAAATATTATTGCAGTTCAAAAAGGTCATAAAGATGATGAGGAATATCAAACATTATTGAAAATTTTACAGTCTGACGATATGAAGCAATTTATTGAAAAAGAGTATAACCAAGATGTGGTTCCGTATGAAAAATAACCAAAGAGTGAGATAATTAATATATGATATAAAGACATAGGGGGCAAGGATATATGACAAAATTAGGCATCATTGGACTTGGTAGAGTTGGAAGTCAAGTTTTAACAGATGTGCAGAGTTTAAATATTTTTTCAGAAATTGTATTAATTGATACAAATGAACAAAGAGCGAGTGGAGAAGCGTTGGACCACGAACATATACAAGGTTTACCTAATTCCAATCATATTGACATACATACCGGAGGATATGAAACATTAGCTGACGCGGCATTTATTGTAGTCACATCAAGTGTACCGACTGATCCTGAAGTAGGTGACCGTGTTGCTTTGGCGCAAGGAAACCGTAAAATGATAAAAGCAGTCATGGAACAAATTAGTCAAGTAACACAAGACGCGATTATTATTTTAGTTTCTAACCCAGTAGATACAATGACTTATTTAAGCAATCAAGTAGATTATCCAACACATAAGATAATCGGGACAGGAACAGCTTTAGAAACGTCACGTTTTAAAACGTTAATATCAAAATATTATCAAGTAGACCCTAAAAATATTGAAGCTTTTGTAATTGGCGAACATGGTGTACACGCAGTACCAGTATGGAGTAAAGTAAGGGTGCATGGCATGGAACTACATGAGTTTGAAAAATTGGCTGGTATACCGCCCATTGATAAAGAGAAAATCATTGAAATTATTGATAAGGTATCTATGGATGTTTTTTATCAAAAAGGATGGACGAATGCGGCGATTGCTAAAGTAGTCAATTATGTTATTCAATCCATATATTTAAACCAAAAAACAATTATGCCATTAACTTCAATTAGCAATGAATATGGATTGGCAGAAAGCGCCTTTAGTTTACCCACTTTAGTAACTCGTGATGGTATTCAGCAACGTTTTGAAGTTCAGTTGAGTGATGTAGAACTTGAACAACTAACTGAAGCACATCAATACATTCAACAAACCATTGCTAAAGCAAGTGAATAATTTTTGAAGACGTAATTATAGTACGTAGAAAGAAAGCATAGTTTAAAAAATGTCTTGTTTCGTACGATAACAAGATATGTTTTTATAGGGCGGGAATATAACGTTAAATTTAATGTTATATTCCCGTCTTTATATACATCATTAAAAACCAAATTATATCAAGATATCTTGCTTAAATGATAAGTTATGACTACAATTGACTTGATATTATAAGGGATAATCACTACAGAAGACGTAGGTAGTAAAAGAAAAGTGTGGTGTATATATGTTAAAAAGACATACAAAACTTATACAGTTGTTTATGAGTAACAAAAATTATTATCTAAGTGGGGATGAGATTGCAAGTTATTTAAATGTTTCTAATAGAACTGTGAGAAACGATATACAATACATCAATAGTGAAATTATCAATAGTTTGATTACAAGCGTTAAAGGAAAAGGATATAAAATCAATTATAATCGTTATAGCGAGGAAACATTAAAAACGTTGATTCAGACATTTTTGACTCAGGAAAATGAGATATTATTGAAACTTGGGTATGAGCTATTGATGTATCAAAAACCTATTACAATTGAACAAATAGAAACAGAATTTACAATTACCAAAAAAGAAGCTCATGATTATGTGAACAGAATACAAGCATGGTGTCGTTCATTTGGAATAGAAGTAGATATTAAAAAGAAAAAAGGTATTACAATAATCGGTAACGAAATGGATGTCAGAAATGCGATATTACATTTGAATCAGTTATCTACGAAAAATAAAACAGTCGAAGCACTTATATTTAATGAAATGCCACAAGCACATATTAAAACAATATTCCATATTATTAAAGCAACTTTAAAGCAACATGATATTCAGACTTCTGATTTACGCATTGAGCAATTGCTCATTCATTTGATTATTATTATAAAAAGAGAAAGGGCAAGTGAAACATCGTGGGTTGTAAATGAAGAGGCGCAAGAAATAGCTGAACAATGTATCAAAGATATCAATTATAAATTAGCCTATCGTTTATCTAATGAAACTGCCCAATTGTTTTCATTTTTTATTAGCTATTATTTTAATAAATATGATTTAGGTTTAGAAACCATTTTTGTTGAAAGTTATATTGATCGTATGATTTATCAAATGGAGCAGCATATCGGTATTAACTTTACAAACGATGACATATTAAGAGAAAATGTTTATGCACATTTCAGCAGAACTTACTTGCGTATTGTTAAAAATGTATATATCAACAACCCATTAACGGACGAAATAAAGAAATATTATCCATTTGTTTTTAATGCTTTGTATGAAACAGTCTATCACCTTGAAAAAGATTCAAAATTAAGCTTGGTCGAAGATGAAATTGCTTTTTTAGCTTTACATTTTCAATCCTCTATTGATCGGAATAATAGAGAGGAAATTAATATTGTAATTACATGTTATTACGGATTAGGTATATCTAGTTTGTTAGAAGCGAAGATTGCAAACCTGGATGATCATATTAAAATTATTGATACTTTAAGATTGGAGTTACTAGCAACATACGATTTTTCAAATATAGATGCACTTATCACAACGCATCCAATAGATACTACGAATTTACCAGACACACTAAAAGTAATTGAAGTGTCTCCGTTACTTTCTGATGGTGACGTCAACGAAATTAAAACGTTTATAAATCACAAGCGAAATCCTGTATTAAAGCAAAGTGAAATATCTGATATTCAATTTGATGTTCAGACGATTACAAGTGAAGTTGCTGCCTCACATGTTTTTGAAAAGGCTCAGGAATTTTTAACGCAACAATATGCGATTACTGAAACTTATATGCAGAGCGCAATAGAACGCGAACAATTTTCTTCTACATATATTGGTAATGGCATCAGCATCCCACATGGTAATCCAAAAGAAGTTATGAAGTCTCATGTGCTGATATTCAAAAACCCTCAAGGATTTATATGGAAACAACATAAAGTTAAATTAGTATTCTTTTTAGTAATAACAGAAAACGATGCGCCTGTTATGAAAAAATTAATACACCTCATTGCGAAATTAAGTGAACATGATGTCGATCAAATAATGACGATGGAAACACAAAAGTTAAAACAACATATTATAAAATTAATTAAAGCATAATTGCCACTAGCAACGGCAATTATGCTTTTTTATCTATATAAGCAAGCGTTTACAATGAGGTGTAAGGAGGATGACATTATGAAAATTTTAGCAATTACATCGTGTCCAAACGGCATAGCGCATACTTATATGGCGCAAGAAAAACTAGAACAGGCTGCTGAAGAGATGGGCGTCAATATAAAAGTAGAGACCCAAGGCGGCGTTGGGGCCGAAAATGTTTTAACAGCAAAAGAAATAAAAGAAGCGGATGGTATTATTATAGCGGCAGATCGCCAAGTGGATTTATCACGTTTTGACGGGAAATTAATTATCAACGAAAGCGTGAGAGAAGGTATTCATAAGCCAAAAGAATTAATCCAACGTATAATTGATAGAGATGGACATATTCATCATGATCGTAGTGGGAACACGAATCAAGAAGATGAAGAACAAAAAAGCGGCATGCAAATGTTTTATCAACATTTAATGAATGGTGTCTCTTTTATGGTGCCTTTCATCGTAGTAGGTGGATTGTTAATGGCTATTGCATTAACGTTAGGCGGAGAAGCAACATCTAAAGGTTTAGTGATACCAGAAGATTCATTTTGGAAATCTATTGAAAATATTGGTAACTTAGCATTTAGCTTTATGGTTCCTATATTAGCAGGCTATATCGCGGTTAGTATTGCGGATAAGCCTGGTTTAGTGCCTGGTATGATCGGTGGTGCGATTGCTGCAGATGGTAGTTTTTATGGTAGTGATGCAGGTGCAGGCTTCTTGGGAGGTATCGTTGCTGGTTTTATTGCAGGTTATATTGCGAAGTGGGTTAAAAATATTAAAGTACCTAAAGCGATGGCGCCGATTATGCCTATCATTATCATACCTATTATTTCGTCATTAATTGTCGGACTGATTTTTATTTTCTTAATTGGTGCGCCGATTGCAAGTATTTTTGAAGGACTGACTACTTGGTTGAAAAGTATGCAAGGAACTAATATTGTTATTTTAGCTTTAATTGTTGGTGCTATGATTGCCTTTGATATGGGCGGCCCAGTCAACAAAGTAGCATTTTTATTTGGCTCAGCTTTAATTGCAGAAGGAAATTATGCAGTTATGGGAATGGTTGCAGTAGCGGTATGTACGCCGCCCCTTGGTCTGGGACTTGCTACATTTGTAAATAAACATAAGTTCAATCAAGGTGAAATAGAAATGGGGAAAGCTTCATTTACAATGGGATTATTTGGTATTACGGAAGGCGCAATTCCCTTTGCTGCACAAGACCCATTTAGAATGATACCTGCCAATATGATTGGTGCTATGGTTGCTGCTGTAGTTGCTGCCATTGGCGGCGTAGGTGATAGAGTGGCACACGGTGGCCCGATCGTTGCAGTTTTAGGAGGCATCGATCAAATATTATGGTTCTTTATCGCAGTAATCATTGGTAGTATTGTTACAATGAGTGTAGTTTTAATTTTAAGAAGAAAAACACCAACACTTGCAGTTGAGGCTGATAATGTAGAAACAAGCATGGCTAGTCCTGATAAAACAACTCAAGGTAAAGAGGATGACAAGTTAGAAGAAGAGGAGCAAACATCAGAAGCCAATAGCGTCTTTAATGAAAAAGTAATTCATATTTCTGAACAATCATTGTCTAGAGACGAAGCGATTGATCAACTGATAGAAAATTTAAATGAACATGGTTATATAACTGATAAAGCACAATTAAAAATAGATGTTTTAAAACGAGAATCAGAATCAACAACAGCTATTGGTATGAATGTAGCGATTCCTCATGCCAAGTCAGATGCGGTTAAAGCACCTATTGTAGCAGTGATGAACAATAAGCAAGGTGTAGAGTGGGAAAGTTTAGATGGTACATCACCACAAATGATATTTTTAATCACTGTCCCAAGTGATAGTAGTGACACACACTTAAAATTATTACAAAGACTATCAAGAGCCTTAATGGACGATGACATTCGTCAGAGTTTAATAAATGCGACACGTAAGGAACAGATTTATAATATATTAAAAGATATTTAGATGGAGGTTCATTGACATGCCATTATTTTTAAAACCAGTATTTCAAGAACGCATATGGGGTGGGACAGCTCTAAAAGCATTCAATTATCACATCCCCTATGAGAATACAGGAGAGTGTTGGGCGATTTCGGCACATCCAAATGGTACGAATATAATAGAAAATGGAAAACATAAAGGGAAGACGTTAGAAGCAGTATGGGATGAAGATAAATCGTTATTTGGTGTATCAGGAGATGCAAAGTTTCCATTGTTAACCAAAATATTAGATGCAAATGATAAATTATCAGTACAAGTTCATCCAGATGATACTTACGCACAAAAATATGAAGGTGAATATGGTAAGACGGAATGCTGGTATATATTAGATGCTAAAGAAGATGCTGAAATTATTTACGGTGTTCATGCGAAAGACCAAGAGGAATTAGATGAAATGATAGACCACCAACAGTTTGATGCGTTGTTTAATAGAGTTAAAGTCAAACCAGGAGATTTTTTCTATGTGCCTGCTGGTACAGTTCATGCCATTGGAGAAGGTATCTTAATATTAGAAACGCAGCAATCTTCGGATACAACATATAGAATATATGATTATGATCGTACAGATAAAGCAGGTAATAAACGTGATTTACATTTAGAACAAAGTAAATCAGTGATTAATCTTTCAACTAATTCGCCTAACACAACGCCTAAACACGAAGTGATTCAAGGTCAAAATTACACGCAATTTGTTTCGAACAGTTTCTTTACTGTTGAGCGTTGGGTAATGAACGGTAAGTTGATTTATGAAAAGCCTAACACGTATTGCCTTGTATCAATTGTGGACGGAAACGGTGAGATAAGTATCAATAACGACGTTTATACTTTAGAAAAGGGGACCCATTTTATCTTAACAGCAACAGATCAAGCCATAATATTTAACGGTGAAATGACAATGATTATAAGTTACGTATAAAATGAAGAGGTGGGAAAGACTGATTTAGTTTAAGGCAAATTAGTTTTAACTCCACCTCTATTTATTCATAATTAAAATTATAAAATGAATGATGGAGTTGTTCTGAATGTTAAAAATTTGTACAGATATAGGTGGTACCAAAACAATTGTTGGAATTATAGATGAACATTTAGCAGTGATTGAAAGCCAAAAATTCGATACTTATATAAATGATCCAGAAGCAGAGTTTTCGGAAATTATGAGTATCGCAAATAAATATAAAGAAAATTATAAAAACATCGATCAAAATACATTAAATATCGCTATGCCAGGGCCGTGTGACTATACGAAGGGATTATTTTTAAATCCACCCAATTTGCAAGATTATATTGGCTTCAACGCAGGAGATTACATAAAACAACACAGTGAATTTACACCTCATTTTGTAAACGATACAGATGCTGCTATATTAGCTGAATATCAATACATCAAATCGGAGACCAAAGATATCATCTATTTAACGATAAGCACTGGCATTGGGATGGCATATATCAGAAATGGCCAGCTTATCACAGGTGTTGATGGCAATTTTGGTGAGATTGGCCATACGATTATAAAAAATGACAGCAATTATCAATGTCCTGTTTGTCATCAATTTGGTTGTGTTGAAAATGAACTTTCAGGATTAGCTATTAGTCGAAAAGCGAGTGATATATTAGAAAGAAAGGTGAGTACGAGAGAAGCTATCGATATTTTCATGAATAAAGCAGATGAAAATATCACGAGGATGATGGATGAAGTATTATTATTAACGCAACAATTGTGCAATAACTTATATAACATATTTAATGTTTATCATATTGTGCTTGGTGGCGGGGTGACTCAAAGTGTATTACCATATAAAGAAATGATTGAAGATTATACACAAAAGCACCATTTAATCCAAAAGAAACCATTTCACATTAAAGTAAGTGATTTAAAAGTAAATGTATTAACAGGGCTTTATTTTGTTAATCCGCAATAAGAAATAAGCTTATTATTAAATATAGATAGCGAGAACCCAACTGATTTTTAATTAAGGTTTTGGGGTCTCGCTTTTTTGAATCGTAGTGGTATTGAATCGCTAAAACTATAACCTATTTCGCTTAATTGAAATGTATTTTCTAATATTTAAAGTTTTAGATAATTGATCAGAAAGCAATAAGCCTAAGGCAATAGAACCAGCGATTAAAATAGCTCTTATAAAGGTATTTGTTGCATCTGTAAAATTTAAAGTGACAAGTTGTTGTGTAGCCCTAAAAGCAATACTACCTGGCACTAGAGGGATAATGCCTGGAATCATAAAAAGTACAACAGGCGCTTTAAAAATCCGGCTCATCATTTGCGCAATTAATCCTAAAGTTAAACTACCAACTAAACTTGAATATATAGCATCTATTTCGAATGATTGTTCTAAAATATAACTGACAAAGTAACCCATTGAACCAGCAAAGCCAGCAGGAATAAATAATTTTTTAGGCGCGTCGTATATGACATTAAAGAAATAGGATGCGCTAAAACTACATAAAAATGTGAATAAAATCGTCAAAATACGGCCTCCTTAAAAAATGGAATAAGCGATTGCAATGCCAGAGCCAATTGCAAAAGCAATCACTAACGCTTCTAAGAATTTTGCAGTAAACATTAACATATGCCTACTAAATAATCTTGAATAGCAGTAGTTATCAGTACGCCTGGTACGATGGGCATAACAGAAGCAATCATAGCTGGGCCAAATGATTGCTTCACATGAAATAATTCAGAGCCAAATATAACTATCGTCCCTAAAATAAAGGAACCTATAAATTCAGGTATAAACATCGTTAAAGATTTACTTTGCATATATTCGACTATCAAAAATCCTACTGCACCAGCAACAATGGTTGTAAGCGCATCAACCCACGTGCCACCTTGTAAGTATAAAAAACTTAATGAAATAATACCTGCAGCAATGACTTTTTTCCATAGAGGAATGCTTAAATTGGATCTATCAATATGTTGAAGTGAGTGAAACGCTTCTTCGATAGAAAGTTGATTGCCTGTAAGTTTACGTGAAATGGCATTGACTTGAAATATTTTAAGTAAGTTAGTGCTGTTCTTATCAATACGTAAAATGCGAGTATCATGTGCTTCACTTAATGAAAAGTTAATAAATACGTTAATTACATATCCTTGACTGTTATAGTAACCCATACAAATTGCTATACGTCTCATCGTATCTTCTATACGAGCGATCTCTGCTCCAGAAGATAACAAGATTTTGCCTGCAAGTAATATCACATTCATGGTTGCTTTATCTTTATAGTTATCCAAACGGCACCTCCAACTCATTAAATAATTATAGTTATTATCGCAATATTAATATGTAATTTCAAAGAGAAATTTTCAGAAACCAGAAAATATATACATAAGAAATATTACGCTGCCAGTAGTCTTCGGTTTGTGTGAGGTTAGATTACCAGGACGTCTTAAAAGGTGGGATAGCCATAATATTTCTCGAAAAGAGTCCCTTGTCACGCACGTATAAGGAAAAAAATGAAAGGGTTGCAGTTTTGTATAAGAACTATAATGGCAAATGGGTAACATGCGCATATGCTCATGCATAAACACGGCTGTTCTAATAATTTGAAAAATAGCGCTTTAAACGTAGTTATTTAAAGGCGATACTTTACAAATACTGCCTTTATACTAAAAGAGAGCGAGACATCATTGATGTCTCGCCTCATTTAAACACTATTTATTTTAAATATTAGCATACTTAAAAAATTATTTTCCAAGAGCTTCTGATAAGCCTTGCTCAAGATCTGAAATGATATCATCAATATTTTCTGTACCTACTGACAGTCTGACTAATTCTGGTAGTACTCCAGAAGCTTGTTGTTCTTCTGGTGATAACTGTAAATGTGTAGTGCTCGCCGGATGGATTACTAATGATTTTGAATCTCCTACATTTGCTAGATGAGAGAATAAATGTAAAGATTCTACAAATTTAGCAATATCTTCAACAGAACCATCTACACCAAATGTTAAAATAGCGCCTTGACCATTCGGTAAATATTTTTGAGCGAGGTCGTGGTACGCATTGCTTTCTAAACCAGGATAATTGACCCAAGAGACATTTGGATGGTTTTCTAAAAATTGAGCTACTTTAAGTGCGTTTTCTGAATGGCGTTCGAGACGAAGGTGTAATGTTTCTAAACCAATTAAAAATTCATGCACATTAAAAGGCGAAACTGCAGAACCTAAATCGCGTAATAATTGAACACGTGCTTTTGTGATATAAGCAGCTTCACCCACGTCATTGGCATATGATACACCGTGATAACTTGGGTCTGGTTCAACTAAACCAGGGAATTTTCCATTGTTCCAATTAAACTTCCCACTATCAACAATAATGCCACCAATTGAAGTACCGTGACCGCCTATAAATTTTGTTGCAGAATGAACAATGATATCTGCACCATATTCAAAAGGACGTAATAAATATGGCGTAGGGAAAGTATTATCTACAATTAACGGAATGTTATGTGCATGTGCGATATCAGCTACTGTCTCAATGTCTAAAACATCTATTCTAGGATTACCAATTGTTTCAGCATATACAACTTTAGTTTTATCTGTAATTGCCGATTTAAAATTATCTGGATTACTAGGATCTACGAAGTGTACTTTAATCCCTAATTTTTTGAAAGTGACATTTAATAAGTTATATGTACCGCCGTATAGATTAGAAGAGGCGACAATTTCATCACCATTTTCTACAACGTTGAGCAATGCTAAATGAATTGCGGCTTGGCCAGATGAGGTAGCTAAAGCCCCAATACCACCTTCAAGTGCGGCGATACGTTCCTCAAAAACATTTTGTGTTGGATTCATAATTCTAGTGTAAATATTTCCTGGTTCTTCTAAAGCAAAAAGTTTTCTTGCATGTTCTGTATCATCAAACACATAACTAGAAGTCTGGTAAATAGGTACTGCACGTGATTTTGAAAAGTCATCTACCTCTTGCCCAGCGTGAATAGATAAAGTGTCTAAATGCCAATTATTTTGAGACATATATAAGTCCTCCTATAAAATTGAATTTTCTGATAATTAACACTATACAAGAGGATTTCTTCTATTTCAAGTATCCTTACTGAAAAAGTAAGAATTATTTTGGGCCTATTTCAAAGTATGTTACAAAAAATGATTAAATATCATAAAGTCAGAATTCATAAAAAGCGGAAAATTGACAGGTAATAGGATCGGATTGTAGTTTTGCGCAAGCAACTAAACTAAGTAACATATCCATCAAGCGTTTCAAATATAAACATACGCCTTCATTTCAAATGAAGGCGCGTTGCTTGGAATAAGAATATTGTTATCTATGACCCATAAAACCATTTATTGATTAATATTTCCTGGGTTATGCTTAATTAGTAATATTGATGATCTGTATGGTGCGTTTCACTGTCCTCTATATGTTCATGGTTTATAATTTCGGGGTTTTGGTGTTGGAGTTGGCTGTAGTCTCCTTTTGGTAATTGGTTTTCTTCTAATTTAACTTTAGGATAAATGAAAAGTGGAATAAATCCAATGACACCATAAATAATAAAAGTATACATAAAATTAAATGCATCAATTAATAACCCTGCCAATGAGGCACCAATAACTTGTCCAACAGCTAACATTAAAAAAGGGATACCTATACCAAGAGAAGCGTTTTTAACAAATATTTTAATACCCCAAACTAGAAGTACACCCGTTAAGAATATATAGCTCATTCCAAATAAAGAGGCAGATACAAATGGAATTAACCAAATGTTTGGAGTGAAAGCAAGCGCAATCGTTGCAATTGCGAGTGCAATGACACCTAAATTAAACGCATAATGAAGACCTCGTTTATCAATTATTGCGCCAGATATACCACCTATCATGCCAAATAATCCAATTAGAATCCAAAAGATAGAAAGGGCGAAATCAGAATAATTTCCTGTATTTTGCACAAATGATTTAGAAAATGTCCAAAAAGTAGCTGTTGAAATTCCTAACAACGTGGAGGTTATCACGATACGTGTACTAGCTGATATATCCCGTATATTAAATGAACCGGTATGAATATTTATATCTTCTTTCAATGAAGGAATAATAAGGTAGTTCCAAATTAAAACAGCGAGCGCTAATATTGCGTAAACAAAGTAAGTTTGTCTCCAATCTATAAAAGCAAACATTGCTGTAATACCAGTGAACATCAAACCAATACTTGTACCTGAATTAATCCAAGTATTCGCTTTCCCTTGTTCATGGACTTTAATCCATAAAGAAATGGTATAACCATAAGGTGGGGAAATTAATCCTGTACTTGCACCTGCAAAAATAACGCCGATGGATAGAATGATTGCGTTCGGTGAAAATCCAATACCGACCAAACCAATCAATACAGAAAAACCGGCAAGCATAATCATACGTTTAGGGCCAATTTTATCTGTTTGTAGCGTAGAATAAATAATAGTAAAACAATAGGCTAAATAAAATAAAGATGAAATAACACCAGATTGTGAAGCAGTTAAATGTAAATCATTAGTGACTTCTGGTAGAAATAACCCAAAACTAAAACGGCCTAAACCATATGTTGTCGCTATCATAGCGATACCAGGGAACACAAGTTTAGAAAACTTCATTACAAATTCCTCCTTTATTAGATAGAATGTTCATTCTATTTTCCGGTTTAAAAAATACGAGATGAGTTATAAAATAAATTATTCTCGATCTCGTTTAAAAATTAAACGCCTTTATGAGCCTCGTTAAGTAATAAATCAGCCATTGTTATAGCATGTGATGTTGCTTTTTTAGAGCCAAGTAAGGCTGTCATGGACGTTGTGCCCTCAAGTAATAGTGTAAATTGAATTGCTAGATCTAAACCGTTAACGATGCCTGCATCATTCGCAAGTTTTTCTAAATAATTTAATAAACGTTGTTTATGCCCTCGAGCTATGTTTTCGATTTCATTATCTGTGTATGCATAATCTTCAATCGCTCTCATAAACATATCACCCTTATATGAATGGTCGTTGAGCCATTCGCAATGTGCTTTCACTGCTGAGATAAAAGGCTGATTTGGTTGCTTCTCTACGTAACTGTCTAAATAGTACCAATATCTAGCTTCACGTTGTTTTAATACTGCTTCGACTAAATTGTCCTTAGAATCAAAGTGATTATATAAAGTCATAGTGGCGACATTAGCTTCTTGAATAATTTGTTTTAAGCCTACGCCACGAAACCCATATTCATAAAACAAACGTTCAGCAGTTGATAATATATCTTGCCTTTTTTGTGACAATAATCTCACACTTTCTTAGTAGAATGACCGTTCTATCTAAAAATAACAATTATATCGTTGATTGTCAAAGTCAATGCTAAATTCGTCATGAAAAACATTGCTATTTTGACACTTTGTAAAAAAAGAGGTAAGATGCTTTCAAAGTGAGCGTTTACTCACTAAGAAAGAAGTGGGGTGTTGATGATGATTGAAGTGAATCACGTAAGTAAAAATTTTGGTGATAAAAAAGTGCTCAAAGATATAAATATTTCATTTGAAAAGGGTGAAATTGTTGGTTTGATTGGTCCATCTGGGACTGGTAAAACAACTTTAATTCAGTGTATGTTGGGCATGGAAAACCTAGATGGCGGCGGAGTGACAATAGATGGTGTTGAAATGCCAAACAGGAAAACTTTAATGGATATTGGTTATATGGCACAAAGTGATGCGCTTTATGAAGACTTAACTGGAAGAGAGAATTTGGAATTCTTTGGTAGTATTTATATCAAAAAAAGAAAAGACATTAAAGCGCGTGTGAAAATATGTAGTGATATGGTGAAATTACAAGCGTCATTAGATAAAAAAGTTTCAACCTATTCTGGTGGAATGAAACGTAGGTTGTCTTTAGCTATTAGTTTTTTACAAAATCCTAAGATATTGATTCTAGATGAACCGACAGTAGGCATCGATCCTAAACTAAGGCAAGCCGTATGGGAAGATTTAAACGCAGCAAAATTAGAAGGAAAAAGTATTCTTGTCACTACACATGTATTGGATGAAGCAACGCGCTGTGACAAACTTTTACTTATGAACCACGGCGAAATTATTGCTATGGGTACACCACAGCATATTAAAGATCAATATCAAGCAGATACGATTGAAGAAGTATTCTTGAAAATGGAGGATTAAATATGAATGCCTTTTATATTGCTAAGCGTATTTTTAAACAGACGATTAGGGATGTGCGTACGCTAATGTTACTCCTTGTAGCACCACTTTTAATATTAACGCTATTATATTATATATTTACGGTTTCAGATAATACAAATGGCGTCAAGGTAGGGCTGCATGACGTCCCCCAATCACTGGTAAACGAATTGCATGGTCAAGATATCACTACTGAATCATTTAACAATAGCCAAAATATTGCACACAAAATTAAAGAAGATAACTTAACAGGGTTTATTTATATGGAAAATGATCAGTTAGAAGTTACCTTTGCAAATGATAATCCAACAGATAGAGGTGTAATGAGCTCAGCTAATCAACAATGGCTTATGAATCATAATATGAATCAAATGAAAGAAAATACAGAATCATTAAAAGAAGCTTTAAATCATATCAAATCACAAGCAGCTAATAACCCTGAAATGGCGCAAAGTTTATCAGGTAATGAACAAAATGTAGGTAAGCCAATAGGAATGAATACGCATTATTTATATGGTAGTGACGATGCTACTTATTTTGATATGATAAACCCAATTTTAATAGGATTTTTCGTGTTCTTCTTTACTTTTTTAATTTCTGGTATTGGTTTATTAAAAGAACGAACATCAGGCACCTTAGAACGTTTATTAGCTTCACCTATTAAACGGAGTCATATTATTTATGGCTATATTATGGGATACGGCATGTTTAGCGTGATTCAAACGTTTGTAGTGGTCATATATGCAATATATGTATTAAACATCGCTGTAGAGGGCTCGGTTTGGTTAGTGCTAGCTACAACTATATTAACTGCACTCGTAGCATTAACATTCGGTATACTCTTATCAACGTTCGCATCTTCAGAATTTCAAATGATCCAATTTATACCACTTGTAATCGTTCCTCAAGTGCTATTTGCAGGGTTAATACCTGTGTCATCAATGAATATAGGGTTACAATACTTGGCACATGTCATGCCGCTGTTTTATACAGGACAAGCTATTCAAGATGTAATGATTAAAGGCTTTGGAATACAAGATATTTATATCCATTTATGCATACTATTTGGCATTTTTGTGTTGTTATTGATTTTAAACGTGCTAGGTATGAAACGGTATAGAAAAGTTTAAGTATAGGTGGGAATGAACATGAATCGAAATATTAAAGCTATAGTTGAAGAAATTGTACCTAAATTAAATCATTTAACTGAAAAGCAACGCTCAGTTATCGAAAGCGCACTCTTACTTTTTAGTGAAAAAGGGTATAACAAGACGAGTACAAGTGATATCGCTAAAAGAGCAGGTGTAGCTGAAGGTACAGTATATAAACAATTTAAAAATAAAGAATCACTTCTATATGCAGGGTTGCTTCCTGTAATCAAAGATAATATAGCCCCAACTGTCGCTATGGAATTTATGAATGAGTTGAAAGCTACAAATACTTTGAGTTCGTTTATAAACACGTTCGTGGATAATCGTTCTGAATTCATGTATAAAAATAGGTTACTGCTGAAGGTAATATTAAATGAAGCAATGACGAGCGAAGTATTTCAATCTGTGGTGCTTGAAATATTTAATAAACGTCTTGTAAGTAATTTAAAACCAATGGTCCAACGACTGATTGATCAAGGTGAAATGCGTGATGTTAAAATAGAATATTTTGTACGTACATTAATTGCGCAGTTAATGAATTTAAATATTGGCTATTTAATCGATTTGAACGGCCATCGTGGTGGATCATATGACCAACATCTATCATTTACCAAAGAAAGTCTTTATTATATGTTTAAAGCGTAATAAATATGTTTGATTAGCTAGAATAACAAGCGTAACACAGAAATTAAAGTATGGACGTCTGTGTTACGCTTGTTTTAGTTAAAAAGTTTCAAGTAGTATCTTTTATTTTCTAGTAATACCAATGACATGGCCTAATTGTGTAGGTGCTTCAAAAGTTGGTTGAACATGATAAGCTGATTCGATTTTGTCTAAGATGGCCTGAGGGAATGACATACTACGACGTGTAACACGACTAACACCGATCATTATGACTTCATATGTAGCGACGCGCTCATCTTTGCCATTATACATAGTGAGAAATAAATGTACTCTTTTTGTATCATAATCATAAATGTGTACTTTAACGTAAAACGCATCATCTAATAAAAGTTCTTTCAAAAATGATATATGTGATTCTAAACTGAAAATAGTAATTTCGTGCGTCTGTCGATAAGAAACATATAGGTCGACTGATTCAAAAAACCCAACGACTACATCACTGAAAATGGAATAATATTGTGCATCATGCATATGGTTATTATGATCTATCCAAGATGGTTGCACCGTGTTTTTATAAATGTATTCCTCTGTCACAAGATCACTCCTATAATATAAATTTAATCGTAACCTATATTATTGTAACAGTAATCAACAGTTTAAGTTAGTAAATTGATTGAATTCAGGAATGATTGCATGCAACAAACATGTTAACATCATTTCTATATTTTAATATACATCATTAAAAATGAAGTAAATTGATAAAGAATATTAAGTGAGTTATTATAATAATGTAAACGCTTGCAAATTTAAATGTTTGTTATTTATATAATCATTTATAAGTATGGAATCAAAGGGGAGATGGAAAGGAATAGAAATCCTATACTTTTAAAGCTTGTGTTGTCCTGCTAAGGCTTCAGTAACTAGAAAATGATATAAGCGTGAAGTGCTTTACAAATAGCGTTTTAAAAACTTAAAGTGTATAATCAATTCAGTTATTATAGCTAATATCAAAAGAGTATAGAGAATATTTATTTATATTCCAAACGTTTGTGAATGCTTGAAAGTGGTTTTAACTTAACATTAGCGAAGGGGATTTATATGAAAAGGATATTTTTAATAGGTAGTGCATTCATTGGTATTATCGTGGGTGCAGGATTTGCCTCAGGGCAAGAAATATTACAGTATTTTACGAGTTTCGGAACTGCTGGTATACTTGCAGGCGTTGTTTCTACCGTGTTATTCGCCTATGTAGGTATGATGTTGGTTTGGTTAGGTAGTAAATTTAAAGCTGAGGGACACAATGACGTTATACATAAATTGACTGGTGGTACAGTATTTGGCAAAGTCATTGCATGGCTAGTAGATATTGTACTAATCATTGCTTTATTTGGATTTGGTGTCGTTATGCTTGCAGGCGGAGGCTCAAATTTTGAACAACAATTTGGTATACCAGCCGTGTATGGTACTGCGCTCATGGTTATATTAGTGCTGCTATTTGGTATGCTACGCGTAGATAGCGTGGTGAAAGTAATTGGTAACATTACTCCGCTATTGATTATTTGCATTATCATCGTTGCTATATATTGTTTATTTACGATGTCAGGTTCGTTTAGTGAATTAGATACATTAGCTAAAAGTCATAAATCAGCTGTACCACATTGGTTTATTGCAGGCGTTAATTATGTCTCACTTAATGTGGGACTAGGCGCGTCTATGTCCATCGTTATGGGTGGTAATGAGAGAAATAGTAAAGTTGCTGCATGGGGCGGTTTAGCTGGTGGTTTTGTATTAGGATTAATGATTATGGTAAGCCACTTAGCAATTTTTTCTAAAATTGAAACAGTGGGGCATTTACCATTACCAATGCTCGGCTTAGTCAATGATATTTCACCTATTTTAGGTGTATTTATGTCAATTGTTGTTTATTTAATGATATTTAATACTTGTTTAGGCATGTTTTATTCGTTAGCTACACGTTTCACTGAAATTGAAACGAATCAATTTAAAATATTTTATACGATATTCACTTTAATTGGTTTCGTCATTAGTTTTGCAGGTTTTACAGATTTAATGACATTCTTCTATCCAGTCATAGGATATATGGGAATTATTATTATCATCGTATTAATTTATGCACCATTTAAGATGAAACGTATCAAAAAACAAGGTAAATCATTTCAAGATATGTAAAGGATAGTCTGTAATAGCTATATATTTTTGTAGCATAAATATTAAGGTAAAATGAATGTATATGAAACTAAAAATATTAAATCCAAAGGAGTAAAAGTGAATGGTATACGTCGCGTTTTTAGTGTTAATTATAGCTATAATTTTACTTGTTTATTCCATAGCGTTACTTATGGGTAAAGACGGATCTTTATTTAGTTTATTTACACATAAAGAAAAGTCGTTAAATAAAGCGGAAAAGTTAGCTATTTATATTGTGACAATTGTATTGTTAGTCATTAGTTTAGTGTGGTTGCTTAATATAATTTAAAAAGCAGGAACGGGGCAGAAATCAATTGTTGCTAAAATGATTTCGTTGTACCATTCCGAGAAGGATAAGTAGGAAAAATGTAAGCGTTGAAGCATTGCATGAGGCATACTAATTCATAAATTAAGAAGCGATGCTTAAAAGTTTAATATAAATGTTTTTTATCCTAGTCAGCTACTGACTATATGAAAACAGTCCAAGACACACATAGATGTCTCGGACTGTTTTTTTTATATAACATTGTTATCCTTCATGCATATTTAAAACATAAAAGTTAATATTTTCTTAAGAAATTGACTTCTCGATCGAAAATATGGTTTCCAACATACGTTTGTACTGTATTTAAAACACGCTCGATGATTTGCGTTTTATTTGCTAATATTCGAATACTAAAACCGTGTGTCGGTATTTGAGTAATACCAAAACGGCAATCATATTCTTTTTGATAATGTTTAATTTGATCGTACACATCGTCTATAAGATTTTGGTTAACTTCAGGATGTATGAAATAACATGAACCTAAGTGCGTATAGTTTTCCATATATCCTAAACCACCAACTTTATTTTTAGTTGGATCAAGCAACATATTATCAAAGGTAATGAGTTCATCATCCACATAAATTTCATTTAACAAGTGCATATAAGTGTATGTGAAATCTTTGTCTTCTTTTGAATAACCTCGCGTCAATATATCTGTATAGAATAATGACGCTTTAGGGCTTAGATTAAATGTGTTATGTTGATAAAATTTAGCATTTTCAAATGCAATAATTGGGTCACCTACATATTCAATATAGCCATTATCCTTAATCGTAAAGTTCTGATATTGCTCGACATGATCATTTAATGTTTTATAGATTTTTGTAGCACCTTGTGATGTTAAAATCACACTTGCATTTTCTTCTGCAGTGACATCCATCTTATAACGGTCACCATCTAAATAACCGCCGCCCACATTCACGATATAAAATGTAGGGATATCCGAGCCGTTTAAGTAGACTGGTCGTATGACTTTTAACGCTTTTTCAAAAAAGATATCACGTGCAACTGATTTTTTTCCGTTATGAAAAACGGTTAAATCAAGTTCACCAGTCCATTTTTGTTTTGAATCAGCCATTAAGCTAAACCTTTAAGAAAGACATCTTGGTCAATCCACTCGATTACTTTATCTAGCCCTTCATCTGTTTTAAGGTTAGTAAATGCAAATGGACGTTTGCCTCTGAATGTTTCTGTATCTTCTGCCATACGATCTAAGGATGCACCAACATAAGGCGCTAAATCAGTTTTATTAATTACAAAGAAATCTGATTTAATCATACCTTGCCCACCTTTACGAGGGATTTTTTCCCCTTGAGCAACGTCGATAATGTAAATTGAAAAATCAACAAGCTCTGGACTGAACGTTGCAGCTAGGTTGTCTCCGCCAGATTCAATAAAGATTAAATCAATATCTTCATTACGTTCTTTTAATTCATCGATTGCAGCGAAGTTCATAGAGGCGTCTTCACGAATCGCTGTGTGTGGACATCCTCCAGTTTCAACGCCAATAATGCGATCTGCAGGCAATACGCCTGAGTTAACTAAGATTTTTTCATCTTCTTTTGTATAAATATCATTAGTAATTACACCAATACTAAACTCTTTAGATAATTGTTTTACTAATTTTTCAATAAGTTGCGTTTTCCCTGCACCTACAGGGCCACCGACACCTATTTTAACTGTCTCTGTCATTTAAATTGCCCTCCTAAGATATGAAAATTCTTACGTTTACATTTTCATGTTCCATTTGGTTGATTTCTAATCCGGGTGCAGTGATACCTAATTGTGACTTGTCTAACGTCATAATATGATCTCTTGTTTCTTTCATGAAAGGAATCATATCATGGACGATACGTTGTCCGGCCGTTTGTCCTAAAGGAATGGCACGAACAGCGTTTTGAGTTAAGCTCGATACGTTTTGATATAAATAATAATCTATAATCATTTCTATATCGACACCAAGATAATGGCCGAGCATCGTAAAGCAAATTGCGGGATGCAATTTGGCTTTCTTCTCTTTGTTTTGTTTTTGGTACCACGTTATCCATTCACTATCATAAAGCTCTGCTGCTAGCTTGACCATGCGGTTGCCCATTTGTTTTGAACCTTGCCTAGTCTCTTTAGGCAAATTTTGTACGAAAAGTATTTTATCTAAATATAATATCTTTTCTGTATCATTTTCATTAAGCGCATCATAGACAAGACGCATAGTTAAACCGTCAGCAAACGAAAGTTGTTCAGTTAAGAACAATTCAAGCCATTGTTTAAATGATGCTTCATCATGAACAATATCTCGCTGAATATATGTTTCAAGTCCGAATGAGTGGCTAAAAGCACCAGTCGGAAATTGAGAATCACAAAATTGAAATAGGCGTAAATATGCGTGATTAATCATGAGAATGACCTATATGTCTGAATGCTTGGTTTACTTTTCGGTCTTCGTGACTATAAGGTATGCCGAGATCTTTCAGCAATGATTCTACTAAATAGTCATATTGTACAAGCATTTCTGTTTCTGTAAATTGAGCAGGTAAGTGTCTATTACCTAATTGATGCGCGATATCGCCCATTTCTTGTAAGGTACGTGGCTTGATCACTAAAAGATCTTCCGAATTGACATCAATAATAATCATATTGGTATCGTCTTGATACAAGATATCGCCATATTGTAAATCAATTGGTTGTTTTAAACGAATACCAATTTCATTACCATGATCTGTAGTTACACGTTGAATACGTTTAACTAAGTCGGAATTTTCAAGGTAAACTTTTTCAACATGTTTATTTTTTTCATCTTGCGGAAGATTTGCGATATTACCTTTAATTTCTTCGATGATCATATTTTATCCTCCTAGAATAAGAAATAACGTTGCGTTAATGGTAATTCAGTAGCTGGTTCACTTGTTATTTTTTCACCATCGACAAATACTTCATAAGTTTGCGGATCTACATCTAAATCAGGCATAGCGTTATTATTTTTCATATCTGCTTTAGTTAAATTACGAATGTTTTTAACAGGTCTTAATTTACGATTTAATCCCAATGTTCTGCCGATATCGTTTTCGTAAGCAGTTGATGAAACAAAAGTGATTGATGTACTTTGCATGTTGCCACCTAATTGACCATACATATTACGATATTTTAAAGGCTCAGAAATTGGGATAGAACCATTAGCATCACCGTTAATAGCAGTACTAATCATACCACCTTTAAGTACTACATCAGGTTTAACACCAAAGAACGCTGGTTCCCACATAATAATGTCTGCAAGCTTACCTTCATCGATAGAGCCAACATAGTCTGAAATACCATGCGTAATTGCTGGGTTAATTGTATATTTAGCAATATAACGCTTAATACGGTTATTATCGTTATATTCGCTGTCTCCTTCGAGTGCACCACGTTGTTCTTTCATGCGGTGAGCGACTTGCCAAGTACGTGTGATAATCTCGCCAACACGGCCCATAGCTTGAGAGTCAGAACTTACCATACTAAATACACCTATATCTTGTAATACGTCTTCTGCAGCAATCGTTTCTTTACGGATACGAGAATCTGCGAAGGCAACGTCCTCTGGAATAGAAGCGTTAAGATGGTGGGTAATCATAACCATATCCAAATGTTCATCAACCGTGTTATGTGTGAATGGTAAAGTTGGGTTAGTTGAGGAAGGTAAGATATTTGAGTAAGCAGCTGATTTAATTAAGTCAGGTGCGTGACCACCACCAGCGCCTTCTGTGTGATACATGTGTAATACACGGTCTTTAACAGCAGCCATCGTTTCTTCCATAAATCCAGCTTCGTTTAATGTGTCTGCGTGTAGTGCCACTTGCACGTCATAATCATCTGCAACTTGTAATGCATGATCTAAAGCAGAAGGTGTTGCACCCCAGTCTTCATGGACTTTAAGTCCGATAACGCCAGCATGGATTTGTTCAACCAATGCTGTATGGTTCACAGCTTGGCCTTTACCAGTAAACCCAACGTTTAACGGGATTTGTTCTGCAGCTTCTAACATACGATGGATATACCATGGTCCTGGCGTAGCAGTGGTTGCTTTAGAACCTTCAGAAGCACCTGTACCACCACCGATTAAAGTCGTTGTACCACTTTCTAGTGCTACGAGCGACTGTTCTGGGTTAACAAAGTGAACGTGTGTATCAATAGCACCAGCAGTTATGATTTTACCTTCTGCAGCAATAACATCCGTTGTTGCACCAATCACAATATCCACATTGTCCATGATATCAGGGTTACCCGCTTTACCAACTTTCATAATATACCCGTTTTTAACACCAATATCTGCTTTGACTACTTTGTCGTAATCGAGAATAAGCGCATTGGTAATAACTAAGTCTGCTACTTTTTTGTCGTCTCTTGTTACGTTAGGATTTTGAGCCATACCATCTCTGATGGATTTACCTCCACCAAATGTAGCTTCATCACCATACGTAGCATAATCTTTTTCGACTCTTGCAAATAGGTTTGTATCACCGAGTCTAACTGAATCACCGATAGTCGGACCATAAAGACTCGTATATTGAGATTGCGTCATTTTAAAACTCATCTGTTATACCCACTTTCTTTATTAGCATTTTCCTCTGATAAATTAGACTCATCGATAATTTCTGTTTCTTTGGAATCGTCTTCTGGTTTATACACACGTGTTTCATCGATAGGGCCATTTACTTCTCCGTGGAAACCAAAAATATTGCGTTTTCCTTTATATTCAACCAATTGAATTTCCTTTTCATCGCCTGGTTCAAAACGAACCGCAGCGCCTGCAGGAATATCTAAACGTTTCCCGTACGCTTGTTCACGATCAAAATCTAATGCAGGATTTACTTCGAAAAAGTGATAATGAGAACCTACTTGTATAGGACGGTCTCCTGTATTTTTAACATTAATTACTGTAGCGTGTAGGCCTTTGTTAACATCGATTTCTGTGCGTTTAACAATAATTTCACCTGGTTTCATCATATAACCCCCTTTAGACTATTGGATGATGGACAGTAATTAGTTTTGTACCATCAGGGAAGGTTGCTTCAATTTCTAAATCAGTTAACATGTCAGCAACACCTTCCATTACATCATCTTCACTTAATATTTGTTTACCGTAACTCATCAACTCTGCAACAGATTTTCCATCTCTTGCGCCTTCTAGTAATTCAAAACTGATGATTGCGGCTGCTTCAGGATAGTTTAATTTCAAGCCTCTTTGTTGACGTCTACGTGCTAAATCAGATGCAATGACTAGCATTAACTTATCTTGTTCACGTTGTGTAAAATGCACAATTTTCACTACCTTTCAAAAAATGATAAAAAATGATAAATATAATCTTTTTATGTGCTTACAAATTCAATAATAAACGTAAAAATAAGCAACTACAAGGATTACACATTCATTTCAAATGATATAACTGAAAAATTGCACAATTAATTGCGAGACTTTTCATTTTAGGTTGTTTGGTATATCATTGTTAACGTAAATTTTATAGAAATCGGGTGACATTGTGAATGCGATTCAGATTTTACTGAAAAATATCGCGCAGGTCTTATTGTTAAACAATGCATGGACAGGTTTGTTTATTTTATTAGGCCTTTTTATAGGAAGTTGGCAAGTAGGCTTAATGGCATTAATAGCTAGTATCATATCTTTATTGTTAGCTAAGCATACAAATTATTCGAAAGAAGAAATAAATACTGGTTTAGCCGGATTTAATCCAGTACTTACAGCAATTGCATTGACATTGTTTTTAGTGCCAGCATGGTATAGCTTATTGATTGTCTTAATAGCTGTCATTATTACTATGCCGTTAGGTTCTGCATTCAGAGAATTTTTTAAACCCTTTGGAGTACCGATGTTGACGATGCCATACGTCTTTGTTAGTTGGGTCGTCTTATTGATGTCCTTTCAATTTAGATTTGTAAATGCAGACGTCAAAATATTACCTGATACAGTACAAGAAATTACTTTTTCAGGCCATAGTATTCAGTTCGTAAGTGCTTTTTTATCAGGCTTTAGTGAAGTGTTTTTATTAAAAAATGTTTTAGCAGGTGCCTTAATATTAATTGGTATATTGATTGCTTCAAGAAAAGCTGGCATGTTCGCTATCATTGCCAATGTTATTGGCTTTGCAGCAGTAACAGTGCTGGGTGCGAACCATGATCAAATTAATGATGGTTTATTTGGTTATAATGTCATCCTTACTGTATTAGCATTGGGAATTGCATTTAAAACGAGAATCCCTCGTTATATGAGTATTATACTTGGTGTATTACTCACCGTTGTTATACATGCAGGCATGACTACATTGCTAACACCATTTGGCTTACCGGTCTTTACATTGCCGTTTATTATAGCAACATGGATTATGCTGTTTGCAGGTAATAGTATGAGTGTCCAGAAAGCAGAAGAAAGTGAAGAATGAGTGTTTAATTAAATTATCGATGGCAGTATAATAATCATAGACATGATTGATTAAAAGATATTAATTGAATATAAATTTTTTTGGAAAGAGGTATGCTTATGAAGAAACTCATCACAGTATTAGCTTCGACAGCAGTTATTTTAGCTGGTTGTAGCGGTTCTGGTAGCCAATCTAAAGGTAAGACTTTAGATGTGGAGTTGCCACTCAAGACCACATCAATCGCACCATATGAAACGGATGTCCCAGTGAAAATAGGCGCTGCAGAGTCTCTGTTTAAAGCTACAGCAGACGGAAAAGTGCAAAAATTGCTAGTTGAATCATACGAACAAACATCACCAACACAGTTAAATTTAACTTTAAAAGACGATATTAAATTCCAAAACGGTAAAAAAGTGACTGGAGAAGCCGTTAAAGCGAGTTTAGAAGAAAGTATTAAAAAAAGTGATTTAGTCAAAGGTTCATTGCCTATCAAAGATATTAAAGTAGATGGGCAGAAACTGCAGATAAACACGAAAGAAGCGTACCCTGAATTAATTTCAGAATTAGCTAGTCCTTTCTCAGCTATTTATGATACCAAAGCAAAAGGTGACGTTAATAAAACACCTGTAGGTACAGGGCCATATCAAATTAAAAATTATAAACAATCACAAAAGATACAGCTAGATCGTTATGAGGACTATTGGCAAGGTAAACCTAAATTAGACCATATCAACGTTACATACCAAGAAGACGGTAATGCACGTACAAGTAATTTAGATTCTGGAAAAGCAGATGTAATCACAGATTTACCAGTCGAAAAAGTGAAGTCACTCAAAGATAGTGATAAGACAAAAGTTTCTTCTGTCTCTGGATTTAGAACAGCGCTATTATTATATAATCATTCAAGCGATAAAATGACTAAACAAGTTCGGGAAGCATTAGATAAAGTCATTGATCGTGAAAGTATTACAAAAAATGTGTCGAAAGGCTACGCAGAGCCTGCCACAGGTCCATTTAATACTAAATTAGACTTTATTCAAAGCCAAAAAGTACAAAAACAAGACATTGCTCAAGCTAAGAAAATAATGGAAGATGCAGGCTATACGAAAGAACATCCATTGAAATTGACGGTGTCAACTTATAATGGTCGACCAGAACTACCGAAAATGGCACAAGTTATACAATCTGACGCTAAAAAAGCGAATATAGATATCCAATTGCGTAATGTAGACGACATTCAAGGATATCTTGACGACCAAAGCCAATGGGATGCGTCGCTTTATAGTTTTGGTACGATTCCAAGAGGCGACACAGGATATTTCTTTAACCAAGCATATAAACCTGAAGGTGCAATCAATGCAGGTGGTTATGATAATGAAAAAGTCACAGCATTAATTGATGAATTAAATAAAACGGTAGGTAAAGATGAACGTCATCAAATCACAAATCAAATCTTAGATATTACACATGAAGATTTAGCAAATAGCTATATTTCTTACAACGATAATATCGTCGGTATGAGTAAAGATGTAGAAAACTTAAAAGCAACACCAGAAGGTATTTATCTTATTGATTATAAGGTAGATAAAAAAGAATGATATTAAAAAATATACTTTCTAGAATTGGACAAATGATCATCGTATTATTTGTCCTTTCTACTATCACTTTTATTTTAATGAAACTTACGCCTGGCGATCCAGTTGATAAAGTTTTACATTTAGATGTAGCAAATGTTTCAAATGACCAAATAGAAGAAACTAAAGAACGATTAGGACTTAACCAATCTCCTATAGTTCAATATTTTCAATGGTTAGGACAAATCGTACAATTAAACTTTGGTACGAGTTATCAGACTGGCGAACCTGTAATTAAAGAATTAGTTTTCTACACGCCACCGACAGTATTTATAGCAGTACTAACTATTATTGTTGTGTTTGTAGTTGCGCTACCATTGGGTATTGTGGCTGCGAAATATTATCATACGTGGTTGGATACTTGGATCAGAATATTGACTTCATTTACGGTCAGTATTCCTTCCTTCTTTTTAGGAACCATATTTATTTATGTATTTGCTCAAAAATTAGATGTATTACCGTCATCTGGTTTAGATTCAATGGCTGGTTATATTTTGCCTGTCATAGCATTAAGTATAGGCATGAGTGCCTATTATGTAAGGTTGATGCGTTCCACTTTGATAGAACTTTATAATTCAAAAGAAGTGGAAGCGGCAAGGTTAAGAGGCATGTCGGAGCGCTACATTTTATGGAAAGATTTATTTAAACCTGCCATTATACCTGTCATTACTGTGTTAGGTATGTCTGTAGGAAGTTTGATTGGAGGCACTGTGGTTATTGAAAATTTATTTGGTATCCCTGGTGTAGGTCATTTTCTTGTAGACAGTATTAGAGCGAGAGATTATCCAGTAGTACAAGGTGCAGTTATTATGATTGGTTTCTTTGTTGTGCTGGCCAACACGATTAGTGATTTATTACTATTATGGCTTGATCCTAAACGTCGTTTTAATAGGACAAAGGATGCATTAAAACGTCACCAACAGGATGGTGAAATTTAATGAAAAGAATAAATAAACGAAATTTAATTTTATATATATTCTTGCTGTATCTCTTGGTATTAGTTGTAGCTCAGTTTTTTGTATCGATGAATAGCGCACTAGAGGTACATCTCGGAAATGCATTAGAGTTACCAAGTAGTACACATTGGTTAGGTACAGATGACTATGGACGGGATTTACTATCGAGAGTGATTGTGGGGGCTAGATATACGTTAGTGATCAGTTTAATCACTTTATTAATCACTGTAATTATTGGTGTCCCACTTGGACTTTTAGCAGGATATAAAAGAGGTATTGTTGATACTATTATTATGCGAATTATTGACATCGGATTGAGTATCCCAGAATTTGTCTTAATGATTGCCATGGCAAGTTTCTTTAAACCAAGTATTTGGAATTTAGTTATAGCAATCACGATTATAAAATGGATGACGTATACTCGCCTCACACGATCGATTGTGAGTAGTGAAGTTGAAAAACCTTATATACAAATGGCTAGGTTGTTTAACGTGCCAACCCACATCATTATCTTTAAACATTTTTTACCACAAGTGATGCCATCAATGATTGTGTTGATGACAGTAGATTTTGGTAAAATTATTCTTTATATTTCTTCTCTATCCTTTTTAGGTTTAGGCGCACAACCACCTTCTCCAGAATGGGGTGCAATGCTCAATGCAGGTAGAGATTATATTGATGCTTACCCGTTACTATTGATTGTGCCAGCATTTTTAATTACAATCACTATCTTATTGTTTAATTTAGCTGGTGACGCATTAAGAGATAAATTATTAAAAGGAAAGCGTGATATAGATGGCTAATATTAACGTTTTGGAAATCTTAAACCTAACTATAAAAGAACGAGAGGGCAAAACACTTATACACCATCTTGATTTAGCATTACGTAAGAGTAAGGTAAATGTATTGGTTGGTGAAAGTGGTTCTGGTAAGAGTTTGACTGCAAAGGCATTAGTACAACAAGTACCTGATACATTAACGACGCGATTTGATGCATTACATTATAAAGGTGAAATAATTACTAATATGCATCATTTATTAGGCAAAGAAATAGGATTTATATCCCAAGATTACACACATAGTTTTAATGACCATACCAAATTAGGAAAACAATTACTTGCGATTTATAAAATGCATTACAAAGTAGATAAAACGGTGGCTTATAAGTTTGTAACACAAGCGCTTAAATGGGTAGATTTAAATCCAGAACACGTGATGAAACGCTACCGTTTTAGTTTATCTGGCGGGCAACTAGCAAGGGTGCAAATAGCGAGTGTCTTAATGCTGAACCCAAGTGTTATTATTGCTGACGAACCTACGTCATCTTTAGATGCAATAACTGGTTATAATTTAATGCATTTAATCAAACACTTAGCCGACGTTCACCAAGTGACTTTATTGATTATCACGCATAATTTATCTCATGTTCTTGGTTTTAGTGATTGGATTAATGTCATTCAACACGGTAAATTAATAGATTTTAATCATGTTCAGGCTTTTAAAAATCGGCATGTGAAGCCGTATAGCCTGGAACTATTTGATGCACGGAGTCAATTAAGAAAGGATGGCGCCTATGATTGAGTTGAAACATATTCGCTTTGCTTATAAACAAGCCCCAATTTTAAAAGATATCAATTTAACCATAGCACCAAACGAAAAGGTGGGTGTTGTCGGCGAAAGTGGTTCTGGTAAAACCACTTTAGCACATGTCATGTTAGGTTTGTTAACTCATTACCAAGGCCACTTTTCAACGCAAGGCTTAAGTATGCTTCCGATATTTCAACATGCATATGATAGCTTTAACCCTAAATTTAAAATACGCACAGCATTAGAAGAACCTATACAATATTATAAAGGTACACACTCCCCGGCATCTATTCGTAAGAAACTTGAGCACTTAATGGCGTATATGCAATTAGAAAATGCATTACTAGAAAAATTTCCAGACGAATTAAGTGGAGGCCAACTGCAACGCTTTAACACGATACGGACCTTAATGTTAGAGCCGGATATGTTAATCTGTGATGAAATTACAGCAAGTTTAGACGTTATAGCGGAACAAAGAATGATTAAAGTATTAAAAGATTACTACGACCAAACAAATAAAGGTATACTTATGATTTCTCATGATATTGCATTTTTAAATCAATTTGTTGAGCGTATGATTGTTATGAAAGATGGCGAAATCGTCGATGATTTTCCTATAGGTGATTTGTTTGATGACCAACGTGATAAGTATACAAAAGAGTTACTCTCTATTTATTAAAGCGTATGCTGTTTTATGATTAACAAGTAAAAGCCATTCAATTGAGATAAGCACATCGGACATAATGAATTGTCTTAGCCTCAAAAACCTATGGATAGAAACTAGAGAAAGTTGGAAATGTAACGTACATAGTAACCGACTATGATCTCAAAACAATTATCGCTTGGATATGAGAACGAAACATGATTCAAGGCTTAGACATCTGTCTCTGACTCAATTATAAATATGTCGAAAAGGGGAGTATTTAAGAATGAAAAAAATATTATTACCATTGCTCGCGCTTATTTTGGTGTTGTCAGCATGTAGTAATCAGTCTGATAACAAGTCATCTAAGAATGAGGGCGAAACAAAAACGTACGTTCAAGATTCAGGGGATAAAGTAAAAATTCCAAAAAAACCTAAACGTATTGTTGTACTTGGCGCAACATACGCGGGTGGTTTAGAACAACTCGGTGCAAATATTGTTGGTGTTGCAGATATTGTAGATGATAGTAAAGTATTAAAAGATAAATTTAAAGATGTAGAAAAAGTAGATGCTGAAAATGTAGAAAGCGTCGCAAAGTTAAAACCAGATTTAATTATTACGTACAATACGGATAAAAACCTGAAAAAATTAAATAAAGTAGCACCAACCATCGCCTTTGATTATATGAAACATGATTATAAAGAACAACATCAGGCATTAGGAAAAATAGTAGGTAAAGAAGATAAAGCGAATGCATGGATTGATAAGTGGAATAAAAAGACAGAAAATGATGGTAAAGCTATTAAAGATGCAATAGGGGAAGATACGACTGTATCAATCATTAAAGATTTTGATAAAAAAGTGTATGCGCTTGGTAAAACATATGGTCACGGTAGTGAAGTATTATATGATGCATTCGGTTTAACCATGCCAAAAACCGTAGAACAAGCGACTAAGAAAAATGATTTAGCTGATATATCTGAAGAAGAACTTCCAGACATGGCAGGAGATTACGTTGTAACGCCAGTCGCCAAAGGAAGTAAATTATCATTTGAAAACAAAGATATATGGAAAAATACCGAAGCTGTCAAAAATGGACATACAATTAAAGTAGATGAAGGTATTTATTGGTTAAATGATCCATATTCTTTAGAATACGAGCGTAAAGATTTGAAAGAACAATTATTGAAACAATAGTTAATTAAAAATTATAAAACCATTTTAGTAGTGATTATCAACTCAAACATTTGTAGACGCACGATTGTTTTTAGGTTAGGTGATACACACGCTGGAATGGTTTTTTAATGATATTTAAAGTGAAATGAAAACAAAATGTGTACATTGATTGAGAAATATAATGTAAAATGTTATATTACATTATATAAATTGATGGAAAAAGGAGGATTAAAATGACAGCTTCTATGAGACTAAGAATTGCCTTTTTGAATAACGCATAATTTAAATCATTCAAAAAGGTCTTGTTCGCAAGGATATCTCATAGGGAGAAGTATGTCATTTTTTCCTAAAATTAAATATAAGTTATAAATTTCAGTATCTTTTTAAAAGAACATTTATGATTTATATAGCGGATGAGACGGGAGAAACCTGTCTCTTTTTTGCGTACACGCCCTTTAATTTTAAGGAGTGTATTAACTAAACATGGAACAATATACAATCAAATTACATCAGATTAACCAATCACTGACTGATACTCGTTTTTTAAAAATAGAAAATTTATATGCTTATCAATTTGAAAAAATTGGAGTGATTGGCAATAATGGTACTGGGAAGACAACATTACTCAACATGATCACACAACCTAGCCTAGTAGAAAAGGGTAGCGTTGATGTTAAGGAAGAGATACAATATTTCAAACAAATAGATACGCCAGAAAATATTGAGATAAATACGTTAGATGGCAGTATTTTAAGTGAACTTCAGCTACCTATGGCAGAAATTGGTAAAATGAGCGGCGGCGAAAAGGCGAAGTACAAACTCGCAACTGTTATTTCAAATTATAGCCCAATACTACTGTTAGATGAACCGACCAATCATTTGGATTATGCGAGTGTTGATTATCTGATTCAGACACTAAAATTTTATTATGGCACTTTAATTATAGTGAGTCATGATAGAGACGTACTTGATGAAGTTGTAGACACGATATGGGACATACAAAATGATGGTACAATACGCGTATTTAAAGGGAACTATTCGCAGTATGAGCGTCAGTTGGGACTAGAAAATATGGAGAAACAAAGGCAATATGACAATTATATAAATGAAAAGAAACGATTAGCGCACGCAAGCGATAATAAACGTAAAAAAGCGCAACAAATCCAAACGGCTTCTGCAAAACATAAAAGTAAAAGTATGTCACCTGACCGTTTAAGCGGCTCTAAACAAAAAGATACAGTTGAAAAAGCAACACAGAAGCAAGCTAAACATATTGAAAAACGCATGGCGCAATTAGAAAAAATCGAAAAACCACAAGCTGAAAATCAGTTTCAATTTCCACATAGTAAAATCTATGATGTGCATAATCATTACCCGATCGTTGCACAAGACTTGAATATTATCAAAGAAGGTAACGACATATTATCACATGCTCGTTTTCAGATACCTTATGCGAAAAATATAGCGATTATTGGGGAAAATGGTAGTGGTAAAACATCTTTATTTGAAACGATTTACCAGCGCGACCCAAGTATTGATTGTTCACCTAAAATTGAGATGGCATATTATCAACAGCTTTCTTACCAAGATATGTATGATGTACCATTATTACAATATTTAATTGAAAAAACGGGCGCAACCTCATCGTTTGCACGTGCTATTTTAAATAATCTAGGACTAAATGAAGCGTTAGATCGTTCTTGTGTAGATTTAAGTGGTGGTGAAAGAACTAAGTTATCTTTAGCTATATTATTTTCTACCAAAGCCAATATGCTTATTTTAGATGAACCGACTAATTTTTTAGATATAAAAACAATCACAGCATTAGAGCAGTTTATGAATAAGTATCCGGGAATTATATTATTTACATCACATGATTCGAATTTTATAAAAAATGTTGCTGATAGAAAATGGCAAATTAAAAACAAAGCTGTTTTTGATATAACATAATTGAAATGTATGATTTAATAATGGTAAGTTTCGATTGAATTAGGGGAGATGTACGATGAACAAAGAACAAAAGATAGACAACTGGATTAAAATGACCAAATATATACACTATATTGAAATGATGATTGAAAGAAAATTAAAAGAGCAATACCATTTAAGTCTTAAAGAATTTTACGTTTTATATGAAATTTATAAATCAGAAAATAAAAAGTATAAAATAAATGACTTAATTAAAGTGGTAGATTTAAGCCAAAGCGCTATGTCTAGACTGATTGTCAGAATGGAAAAAACAGAAATTGCGTTTGTTTATAGACAAGAATGTATAGAAGATCAAAGAGCCATGTATATTTATTTAACAGATGCAGGTGAGATAGAAACTAAAAAAGCACTTAACACTTACGAACAACTTTTAAAACAAGTGAATTTAGAAAGCATTAGAACGTTAACAAAAATGGAAGCGCACGATTAATAGGCATCATGAATGAATCATAGCATGTCACATATCGACGCACATCATTCATACTAAAATGAATGTTATGTGGTGTAACTGCTAAGGGAAAGCAAGTGATTGTGTATTAAATAATAATGGAAAGATTAGAAAAAGTGTGAATCATAGATGCATGCTGCTATGGTGCTTTGTTTATTTAATGTTGTTGTGGTGTGTCTGGGAATGTGAGAAAATCAAAGTCATAAGGATTTGTACAAGAATGGAAGGTGTAGCATGTGATAAAAGCAATAGCAGTCGATAAAGATGGCACGTTTTTTAAATCTGATAATACATTTGATGAACGTTATTTTAATCAACTTTTTGAAATAATGATAGAAAAACATATTAAATTTATAGTTGCGAGTGGTAATCAATACGCACAATTACGTTCATTTTTTCCTGAAAAAGACAATCAGATAACCTATGTAGCTGAAAATGGCGCAGTGACTTATCAAAATGAGGCGTTAGTGACAGCGCATTATTTTGATAAACACCTTGTGGCTGACGTCTTAGATTTAATTATAAACCATTACCATATTCAAGACGTAGTATTAAGTGGCCTAAACACGGCGTATGTGTTGGATTATGTTAGCGATGATTTCTTGTCATTTTTATATAAATATTATTATCATATAAAAAAGGTTTCAGATTTTAAAAGTATTAATCAAGATGAATTTGTTAAAATGGCACTTAGAATTAAAGATCAAACACTTTTAGAAAATGTAATGCAAGGCTTGAAAAACAAATATGGCGAGAAACTAAGAGCTGTGACAAGTGGCAATGATAGTTTGGATATCATACTTCCTAAAGTGAATAAAGGCGTCGCGATTGAAGCACTTTTGGACAGCTGGGGAATACAAACGAATGAATTGCTAGCTTTTGGAGATGCTAATAATGATATTGAAATGTTAGCCTTAACACCTTACAGTTATGCGATGGCAAACTGCAGCCCAGAAGTTGCTGCAACTGCAAATTACCGCGCACCCTCTAATGACGAGTCAGGGGTGTTACAAGTTATTGAAACTTATTTAACACAAATGCCCCAAGGATAGCTAAGTCAGGCGTCGTTTGATTTCTTTCACTATATAAAAAAAAACTCATTGGTCTTTAAGTAACGTCATATGAGACGTTATTTATATGAACAATGAGTTTTTAATTTATTATAGGTTATTATTTTACGATAAGGACAGGAATATTTGCGCTATTAGCAATCTTGTGTGTTACGTTTCCTAACACATTTTTAATATCTGACTTCGCGCGTTTATTACTCATAACAATAATATCATAATGATGCATTTCGATTTCTTTCAGTATGGCTTGTTTAATATAACCGCTACTGAATTTTACTTGCGTTTTTAACCCCAGTTCTTCTAATTTTTCAACAAAGGGTGTTAACGTTTTTCCTTTTTCATCTGCTAATTCTTTAAAATGTACGCCATCATAACGCACAGAAGTTTGTAAATCTCCTTCAGGAATAACATTGAAAATAGTGATTTTGGCGTCATCAACACCAGTAGTTAAATTTTGTAATTCATTTGGGACGTTATTAAATGAATTATCAAAATCATAAGCTAGTAATATATTTTTATACATTGTAGCGCCTCCTTCAATATTTGTTTACCCTATAATATAAAAACTATCACAATATCACTACTAATATTTTAAATAAGTCATTTGATTGCAAAATAAAAATACATTATACGTCTAGTCCAATAATATCATTAATATGACGGTAGCCATGCGCTTGTAAGTATTGAGCAAGCTGTTTATTAATTTTTTTTGGTAAGCCCGGCCCTTCAAATACTAAGGCACTGTAAATTTGTACAAGCGAAGCACCGTGGCGTAACATTTTAATCGTATCATCTACATTAAATATACCGCCTGTACCAATAATTAAAAATTTGCCTTGTGTTTTTTGGTAGGTATGAGCAATCAATTGCAAATTGCGTTCAAATAGAGGACGGCCACTTAAACCGCCAGTTTCTTTTTGATTAGCAGATTGCAAATGCTCACGTTTTTGAGTCGTATTAGCTAACATAATGCCGTCGAAAGTTTGTGTGATGGATTCAAGCATGCGTGTTAAAGTTCCTACACTAAGGTCAGATGTTAACTTGATAAAAATAGGAACGTCAATTTCATATTGAATTTTATAAGTTTGAATAGCTGAACATAATTGAGAAAATTCATCTTTATCATGAAAGCTTTGCAAGTTTTCTGTATTTGGAGAACTGATATTAACAGTGAAAAAAGCAACATCATGTTTGAATGTATCGATGACTTTTATGTAATCTTCATAACGTTGTTCATACGGCGTTGCTTTATTGACACCTACATTAAGACCGATAGGCGTTTCATAATTAAATTTTCGTAAATTACTTAGTGCTTTATGCATTCCCAAATTATTGAACCCCATACGGTTGATTAGCGCATCGTCTTCTACTAAACGATACATACGTGGCTTAGTGTTGCCAGGTTGTGGTTTAGGCGTAATGCCGCCTAATTCGAGCGCGCCAAAACCTAATTTTTCTAACGCTTTTGGCACTTCGCAAGATTTATCAAATCCAGCAGCTAAACCAACAGGGTTCTCAAAATGGATGCCTTTAATATTTTGAGATAATATATCATGCTTATAATAAAATAATTTCTCTAGTATCGGTAAAAATTGAGAGTGTTTTTGTGAAGTTTTAAGCGCATTAACAGTCATACCATGTGCTTTTTCAGGATCGAATTGAAATAAAAGTGGTTTAATTAATTTATACATGTAATAATCGCTCCATTTATCGAAATTAGTAATAGATAAAAATGATGTAATAGTTATCGTTTATTATGAAAATAATTGTCTTTAATAGACTAGCATTTTAGTAATCATATGCCTAGTATAAATAAAAATAATTAATATAAGTTTCACATCAATCGAAAAGCGTTAGATTTGATTAAATATAGCGAAAAACGGTAATAGTAGAGTGATGCTTAAAATACGGAGGGATATTTTATGAAAGAGCAATGGCAGTCACAACTCCCATTAGAACATATAGAAAAAATTACACCAGTGAGTGGTGGAGACGTCAATGAAGCCTTTAGAGTAGAAACAACTCAAGAGCCTTATTTTTTATTAGTACAGCGTGGTAGAAGTAAAACCTTTTTTGATGCAGAAGTAGCAGGACTCGATTTATTCGAACAAGCTGGAATCACAGCGCCTAGAGTTGTCGATAACGGAGAAGTAAACGGTGACGCTTATCTTTTACTAACCTTTTTAAATGAAGGTACGCAAGGCAGCCAAACTGAATTAGGAAAGCTTGTAGCTAAAATGCATAGTTATCAACAGCCAGAAGGTAAATTTGGCTTTGGACTGCCTTATGAAGGCGGAGATATTTCGTTTGATAATAGTTGGTCAGATCATTGGAAGACTATATTTGTAGAGCAGCGTTTAGATCACTTAAAAGAAGCTTTGGTAAATAAAGGTTTATGGGCAGATGAGGACGTGGATAAATATTACAAGGTAAGAGCAGTCATTGTAAACGCATTAGATAATCATAAAAGCAAACCATCTTTATTACATGGTGATTTATGGGGTGGGAACTACATGTTTTTAGAAAATGGAGACCCTGCTTTATTTGACCCTGCGCCCTTATACGGTGATAGAGAATTTGATTTAGGTATTACTACAGTATTTGGTGGATTTACTCAAGATTTTTATCATGCATATGATAAACATTACCCGTTAAGTAATGGAGTCAATGAACGCCTTGAATTTTATCGCTTATATTTGTTGATGGTTCATTTACTAAAATTTGGTGGTATGTATGCTGATAGCGTAGCACGTTCGATGGATAAAATAATAAATCATTAAATTACTATAGGATACCAATGACTGTATTTAAAATAAAAGCGGCCGAGACATTATTGATGTCTCGGTCACAAATATAATATAAGCAATACATGAGCTTATAGTCATGTAATTCTCTCAAACTAAACGTTTTTATCAGTCTGCTTTGCCAGATCGGGCAAGACAATCATTTAAAAAATGCGCTATTTGTCTTGTTTTCTAACCTTTAGTCTAAGTTTAAAGTACCCATTTCTTCACGTAATTTATAAACTTTATCTGGTGTAACATCTTCACCTAGGGGATCAACCACTTTTAAGGCAGAAAATGTATTCACTACTTGGCCACGAATCATTTGTAAATATTCTTGTCTTAAAGTGTGTTGCTCTTGTTTTTCTTCAACTGTTAAAGGTTGTAACTTTTCTTTATTTGCTAAATGATTAATTCTATCTAATAATTTCATTCACTAATTCCTCCTGAGTATGATGAGGTGGAAAGTGTGGCATAATTTCATTACCCACCTCAGCTAATATATCTTTATACGTTCTTTCATTTGTTATGAATTGTATCATTATATGATTTGTCCCAATACGTTCATACGCTTTTAATATTTTTAATAAAGTGTTTCTACCTAATCTATATCCGCCTTTAACAGGCTTTACAAGTTCATCTGGATTTATTGATAAATCAATGACTAATGGATGCATAAAAGGTTTGAATATACCATTGTTATGCCATTTTTGTAGTAAATCTTTTTGCTGTTGGAATGGCTGTGGGTAAAATAACCATCCGTCCATATGCTGTTTAAGCCAATGAATGTCTTGTTTAGCATAACCAGTCGCAAACATAGGAATATGTTTATGCTTTGGTAATATTTGTAACCCTGAGTCCTCATACAAATCAAATAAATCATTTGAAATTTGAGGTGAGTGTGTTTGCCATAGTTCATTTAATGATGAAACTGCTGATTGGAAATGTTGACTTAAGTTATTTGAATCTATTTTAAATGCTGGAAATTCAAATTGACGGTCGCCTGTTGCTAAACCTAATAACAATCGCTCGTTTGAGATCAAATCAAGAGAAGTAGCTGCTTTAGCTATATGAATTGGATGACGTAATGTAGCAACAATGCTAGATGTTCCGAGAGCAATTTTTGATGTGTTGGCAGCGATGAAAGTTAAAAATACAAACGGATCGTAGTTTGTCGTTACATTACCTAAGTGTGGGCTATATAAAGGATTATCCCTAACAAAAAGGCTCGTGAATCCAAGTGCTTCAGCATATTGTGTTAACTCGACTTGTTTATCAAACGACAATGCGATATTTTCAGAGTCATCAAAAGGTAACATTAAACCTAAGGTTAAATAGCCCTTTCGAAAAGTCCGTTTGAAACCATTGTGTGTTTGGATTGTTGTCACGTCTATCCCTCCTATCTGATCAAATTAAACAACGAAAGTTAACTAAGTAACATGTGTTGTTTAGATTGATTATATGCTCATTTCAAATATAATGCAAACAACATGTTTATAGATTGATTGCTTAAGCAACATTATGATGATGTTGTTGTTTAATTCTTGTTTCGTAAATATAATAATTTGATATAAATTCATTTTGAAAATATTATAATAACTATAAAATTGATATGAAGAATTAATAATAATTGATTAAGTTTGAAAAGTTCTGTAAATTGAAAGCGTAATCACTTTTGTAGGAGGTAGGTTCATTTTGATTAAAAAATTTATAGTCAGTACAGTCGTAGGAAGCTTGCTCATTTTTTTAAGTGCTGTGAATTCATCTATACATGCACAAACACAAGATAAAACTTTGAATCATACATCATCAGAGACACAGCAAACAAACGATAATAAGCCTGCAGGTAATATGTCGCCTAGAGTCGTCTTACCGGGTGAAGATCGACATCAAATTGAAAATACTCAAACAGGACATTATCAATCGATTGGCTATATAGAGGCGGGTGAAAGTATAGCTACAGGTGTTGTTATTGGTGAAAACACAATATTAACGAATAAACACGTTGCGGATCTTTCTAATGGAAATCTATCTTTTGCGCCAGCTGCTGAAAATGATAGTCAGTTCCCGTATGGTACATTTTCTGAAAAAGATACACAAGCATATCCTGGAGATGCTGATTTAGTGCTTGTTCATTTAAATAAAAATGATGACGGCCAATCTGTAGGAGAAGTGGTTGAACCTGCGACGATTCAGGATGCTTCAACTGTTTCTAAAGATAATCCAATAACAGTGACTGGTTACCCTGGAGATAAACCTTTAGCAACCATGTGGGAAAGTTCTGGCGAAATAATCAATGGTAATAGTGAGACATTAACATATAATGCAAGTACATATGGTGGAAATTCAGGATCACCTGTATTTAACAGTAATAATGAATTAATCGGTTTACATTATGGTGGCGTTGAAGGTGAAAGTAATAGCGCCGTACCGTTAACTGGTGATATATTACAATTTATCAACAATAATAATAGTTAATTCATAGACTTAGAAAATATAAAAAAATATGAAATTATAAAAACACCTCGTTTAATAAAATTACGCTCATGTAGCGTATTAAACGAGGTGTCTGTTATATGAATGGTTAAAACTGAACATTGTACTAATTTAAAATAATTCTTTTTCTTTGACTTCTGGAATAATAAAACGTGTGGAAATAAATGATAAAAACATAAATAATGCGCACACTAAAAATGCAATGAAACTACCAGTTGTACGAGACACATGTTCATCAATAACGAGATAAACCGTTGTGAAAATTGTAATACCAAATGCAGCACCAATAGTTGCAACCATTTTGTAAATACCTGAAGCGATACCTAATTTTTCTTTAGGTGTATGTACTACTGCTGTATTAAGACCAGGTGTCGCAAAAAAGCCCAGACCCATACCAAAACATAAAAACCCGATTAGACTACCTATAATATATATAGGTGTAGGTAAAAAAGATAATGATAAGAGTAAGATACCTAAAGTGACTATGAGTGAACCTAACTTCATTGGTTTCTTAGCTTCATGCGTTTCCATCATACGCTCACCAATTCTTATCGTTATTAATACACCAAACATATAAGGTAAGGTAATTAATCCTGAAACGAATCCAGTAAGATGGAAATGTTGCTGTGTAAAAATATTATAAAGCGCAAGGGCACCTATAGATGTATTAAGTAAGAAATTAGATGTCACTGTACCGATAAAGTAGCGACTTGAAAAAAGAGAAAAATCAATAAGTGGTTCTCTTTTTCGTTTTTCGTAAAAATAAAAAAGGGTTAATGTGATAACAAACACAAGCACTAATATAATGATAGTTGGATTATACCATCCGATATCGCCGCCTTGAGTAATCACAATATTGATGCTCAACGTGCTTATAACGAATAAAATAAGACCCCAGAAATCAAATTTTGAAGTATGACTTTGCGTAGCCTTTGCTTCAGGAACATCTTTAATCATTAAAAGCACAATGAGTGTCACGATAATGGACGCAATAAAAATCCATTGCCAACCAATATAAGTCGCAATAAGCCCTGCAAATACAGATGATAAACCAGTCCCACCGTATGAACCTATTGACCACATACTTAACGCTTTATGTCGTTCCTTATCATGGTAATATGTATTAATTAATGAAATCGTTGCTGGCATTAAGCATGCTGCTGAAAATCCTTGTATTGCCCTACCAAGTAATAGTAAAAATGTAAAATCAGAAATAATCACTAAGATAGAGCCTATGATACTTAAAGTCAGCCCAATACGCATGATTTTAACACGGCCAAATTTGTCTGCGAATCCGCCTGCTGCCACCATAAATACCCCTGTAAATAAAGATGTTAAACTAACTGCAATATTAAGTAACGCATCACTCGTTGTATAGGTTTGTTGTACGAGAGGCCCAATATTTAAAAAAGATTGAGCGAATAGCCAATAAGTTAAAATAGATAAAACTAGTGCCAAAATTAATTTATTACCGCCTACAGTCATTTTAGAATTCAAATTGCTCCCTGCCTTCGTATAGAATTATTAAAAAATATAGTTATTTTAAATTTAAAATAACTATATCAGTAAAATAAAACGCTTTCAATACAATGAAAATTATATAAAACAGAGATTTGCAGTATTAAAATTAAAAAATTATATTATTTTGAGTTAGATAATTGAGACGTAATGAAAGGCAATGAATTATTGATATATGTTTCAGCTGGTAAATCACTTGAATGGAACCAATGTTTGGCGATGCCATATAAACCCCACGAAAGAAAACGTGCACTTGTAGCAAGCGTTTCTCTATCTATGTTATGGTGTTTATCGACCATTAAATTTAAGAAAATATCTTCCAATGCTTCTTTAATTTTCTTTTCTACGATTTCTCCATAAGCCTCACTGTTTAGACGGCATTCTTCATGAGTGTCTTGAATATAACTGGTAATCGTAATGAAACATTTACATAATGCTATATCATCTAACTCGGCGACCATGTTGAGAGATTGATTTAAATTTTTTAAGATAGTTTCAGACAATGTATAATCCATAATGTCATACTTATCATAAAAATGAGCGTAAAAAGTAGCACGATTAACAGTAGCGCGCTCAGTAATATCTTTAACAGTAATAGAGGCTAACTTTTTTTCCTTTGCGGTCTCACGAAAAGCGTCCATTAATAATTTTTTTGTTCTTATAATACGAGGATCTATATGAGTAGTAGTCAATTTAATAACCTCCAAATTTGTGCTTTGCGCATCTTTATCAGTCAAATTATCTTGCTTTATTAACAAGTTGTCAATAAAACGAATTTGATTATAGTATTATACTTTTTTAGGGTGTTTTCTTTAATTTTACTGTTTAAGAAACAATAAACAACAATACCTAAAGTTATAATGACGATCCCAATTAAACTTGTTAATGCTGGTAATACCAAGCCTAGTAACAACATTTCACCAGCTAATGTGAAAACAATTTCCATTGATTGTGTTGCTTCAACAGCAGCTAATTGAGTTTGATTATGCTTCACAGTGTGAGTTGCGTAGAAAAATAACGTTGTTGCTATAACGCCTGAGAATATAGCGACGAAAAAAGTTTGTACCATTTGATTTGAAGATGGTACACCTTGTGTAAATATGCCAATAAAAAAGATAATAAACCAAATAGTAACGTGACTAAGGTCATTCCGTATATGCGTTCAATTGTATTTAAATCATTGTCTACAAGCGCCATCATTTTACGATTGCCTAATGGATAAGCAAAGGCTGCAACGACTAAAGGCATAATAGATAAGATAAAGGTTTGGACGTCGATATTTGAAATATGAGGATTTGTACGATAATAACGCCGAGAACCGTCATACTTGACGTTCCTAGTGAACGCCATGAGACACGTTCTCTGACTTTGATCGTTTTCTGTTCATATTGTATATATTCATAGAAAAAGGGAGCCAGTAATAGCCCACAGATAATGGTAAATTGCCATGTCGCAGAAATAAGCCAGCCTGGACTATAGTTGGATACAAAAGTGATTGGTACGTAAAAAAAAACAAAACCAAAGGAACTCCACAATAGCCACATCCAAAAATGTTGTTTGATATGTAATACAATGACGTGATGGCGTTGTTTAAACATCACGATAACAAATAGAAAAGGAAACATAAAAATAAAACGAAGTGATGCACTAAAAAGCCAACTGCCACCATCGCTAGACATTGCATGGTTTAATATAAAAGTAATAGAGAAAAATAAAGCACCCAAAACGCCAATGGAGATTGCTTTCATTTAAGTCCTCCTTCAAATTGTATAATGCTATTAATTTACCAGTTTTTTTGAATTGAGCAAATATAGTTAACTTTAAAATGGATAGTATACATTTGTTTGTTTGAATTTTCGGAAAATATTAGGCAAATAAAGTAAAAAAGTAGTATGATGATTTTAAAGACAATTTTAAAATTTATAGTGAATGGATAGCATGTTTTTCACGCTATAATAAAAATCTATTGGAATAGTAAAGTATAAACTTGATAAACAAACTTAAATTGAAATCTAAAAATATATACAACGGATGGAGTGTAGTAAATGAGTAAAAAGATAATAATGGATTGCGACCCTGGGCATGATGATGCGATTGCTTTAATACTAGCTGGCGCTAAAAATAGTTCGCTTGATATATTAGCAGTTACAACTGTAGCTGGGAACCAATCTGTTGAAAAAAACACTAAAAATGCACTTAACGTATTGGAAGTGATGGGGAGAGGAGACGTTGAAGTGTCTGTAGGCGCAACCCGTCCACTTATAAAGCCTGCTTCATTTGCTTCAGAAATTCATGGTGATTCTGGTTTAGATGGACCTAAATTACCAGAGGTGCCTGTGTTGAAGCCAACACAGCATCATGCAGCAGATGTTATTATTAAAACTTTAAAACAAAGTTCAGAACCTGTAACAATTGTTGCAACAGGGCCACTCACTAATATAGCAACGGCTTTAATTAAAGATCCAAGTATTTCTCAATCTATTGAATCTATTACGATAATGGGTGGTGGTACATTCGGGAATTGGACACCTACGGCAGAATTTAATATTTGGGTTGATGCTGAAGCGGCTAAACGTGTCTTTGAAAGTGGTATAAGAATTAATGTCTTTGGTTTAGATGTCACGCACCAAGTATTAGCGACAGATGAAGTGATTCAAAGATTTAGTCGAATTGATAATGAAATATCTAGATTTGTTGTAGAATTATTAGAATTTTTCAAATCAACTTATAAAACACATTTTGATATGGATGGCGGTCCAATCCATGATGCATGCACGATTTTGTATTTATTACAACCTGATTTATTCACAATGCAACAAACACATATAGATATCGAACATCAAAGTCAATTAACTTATGGTACGATGTCTGTTGATTTAAACAATGTCACTAATAAAGAAAAAAATGCTTATTTTGCTACAGCGGTAGATGTTGAACGTGTTTGGTCTTTAATTGAATATATATTAGGAAGTTATAATCAATAATTTAAAATAACCCAACACTTCAATACCATTATATTAAGTTATGCTGCTATAAGCAGACTCATATTTTAAAAAATTGAATTATGATTGTAAGCGAGCGTATATACCCGATAAAAAGAGGTGTTATATCGCTCGTTTTTTATGTGATCACTAACTAAGTTTAAGACAAAAGTATGAGGCTTTATCAAGTTGAATGATTAGCAACACATTGCCAAAAACGTATACTATGGTATTAATATATAATTAAAAGGTGAGTCCAAATTTGAAAAATACATTAAAAACAATCATATTGTTAATTGTCATATTAGTTCCGTTGATATTAATGCTTACAAATTTAGACACAATACAACAATTTGTAAGAGAAAACTTAGTTGAACAAAATGATGGCACACGTGATGAAGATGGAGACGAGTCATATAAAGATGTTTTTAATATGAGTAGAGAAACCGAATCGTTTGGAGAATATAAATATAATGATTTTGAAGGCAAACACTACGGCATAGACTATGGATTAAGGAAAGATACACCCGTTACTGCTGCGACAAATGGTACGGTAACTAGAACATTTGATAATGAATTAGGAGGCAAAGTAGTCCAAATTAGGGAAGAAGATGGTGTGTATCATCAATGGTATATGCATTTAAACGAGTTTAAAGTGGAAGCAGGAGATAAAGTGAAAGCTGGTGAAATCATTGCGCTTTCAGGTAATACGGGTTCGCAGACTTCTGGGCCACATTTGCATTTTCAAAGAATGAAAGGTGGCGTTGGGAATGATTACGCTGAAGATCCGAGAGAATTTATAGAATCTTTACCACAAGGAGAAGAAAGTCTTTATAAAAAATAAATGGTTTGAATATAAGGGTGATTATAATGATAACAAATGAAGTAAAACCGTTGAGATGGCACAGTTATCGCATACTTCTCAAATCATTTGTTCTCTATTTCAGAAAAGGTGGCTAGGAAGATAGCGTTTAATTTAAGTATTAATTGTCCAAATTCATGTATAAATCCCACTAACTCGATTATTTGAGAAGTGGGATTTTATATTTTTAAGTAATTCTTGAATATACTATATTGATTGACGAGGTGTTATTTGTGTCCTGTATGAACTCCAAAATTTCGAAAAACGGATATTAACTTGTATTTGAATCTGTTAAATGTTTGTCATATTATGTTTGAATCGTAATCATTCATTTGTAAGTGAATCAATAGAATCATAACTTAAAAGATTTTGATGAATGGCTTTCCATAAATAAAAAGCACCTATGGAAGCATAGGGGCTCCACCGTTCTCTACAGAGCTTGAGCTGTTTTTTTCTTTCTAAAGTTGAAGTTTGATATAACCATTGAGCAGCTTTTTGTAAGCCAACGTCATAGATGGGTAATACATTTTGCCGTTGCAATGTGAACATTAAAAAAACTTCAGCTGTCCACTGCCCAATCCCTTTAATTTCAGTTAATGCATGTTTAGCATCCGAATCATTTAAACGACTTAAAGCTGTGAAGTCAAGTTTATTTTGTTCCACATGGGATAATAAATTTTGAACGTAGCTTATTTTAGATTTAGATAAACCTAAATTGCGCATTTCTGTTTCACTTAAATTTGAAATGACTTGCACAGACCAAATGTCATGAATAGCTATCGAAAATCTTTGGAAAATCGCAGCAGCAGCTTTAACAGTGATTTGTTGGCCGATAATAGAGCGAATTAATGATTTTAATGGATCGGGGCGTAGGTGTATTTCTATATTGCCAATATGTTGTATGAGTTTTGCTAAAGTAGGGTCTTGTTGCATGAGTTCTTGAACGGCGTAATCTTGAATATTGATATACTGCGTAGTCATAATGAATCACACCTTATTGTAATATTTCTTGTAGGACAATGGCCTGATTATGTTGTTTGTCTTTTGCGCTATATAATAAAACCACATCTTGCTTACTGTTAGCGATAATATCTTGTAAATCATTGAAAGCTTGTTTTTGATCCTTATTTTCACGTAGTTCTTTTTCATATTTTTCTTTGAAGGCTGCGTAAAGTTGAGGGTCATGGTTAAACCACTTTCTTAATTCGGCTGTTGGTGCAATATCTTTGATCCAATGGTCTAAGTTTGCTTTTGCTTTTGAGACACCCCTTGGCCAAACACGATCAACAAGTATGTGTATACCATCTTTAAGCGGTTTTTCATAAATACGTTGGATTTGAATTGTCATAAGATATATCTTCTCCTTTTATAAAATGTAGTTATATATCTATTGCCTTAAATAAAACCACAGAAACATTAACCATATATTCTATAGTAAAGGGTATAAGAGTATAAAATGGATAAAGGAGAATTTGATATGACAAATTTTGAAAATGTTCAACCACCTAAGCAATTTAAATATCGTAGTAACGCGGTGCTTATTAAAAATTACTACGAGTTCACTTGTGATAACCGAATATATTTTACGCAAACGGTGCATAAAGATTTAGCCAATCAACGTTATCAATTTAATATAGAAATTTTGTCCCAAATTGATGATTATGGATTAGCTTTAGATTTTAATGAAGTAGATAAAATTTATAAATCAAAAATAGCGACCTATTTAGATGGTCAACTTATTAATGAGGCCTTGCCGCCGATGAATACCACTGCTGAGAATATTGCATTTTGGATCTGGGAACAATTTGAACAGTTTTTACCAGAAAACAATACACTTCAAAAACTAGAATTTTTTGAAAATGAAACGCAAGGTTTAGTGCTTACTAGAGAACGAATGGAAGCAAACTAGTTGATGAAATTAAGTATGAACATTTAATTTATATGGTTTATGTGTTTAAGCAAAATTAAAACAATACCTTATGTTTCATTGTAACCGATATATATTCAAATATTGAATGAATTATGCATATCATAATAGAGCGGGCGCGCAGTTACCCGCTTTTAATTAGCATTTTTGTAAGCTAATTGTTTAAAAAGTATCATAATAAAATGCATGGTTTCTATGCCCGCTGCTTTTTTATAACAACCATTTGAAATAAAAGTACATTAAATTAAAAATAAATATTCTGAAAATTATGATAATATGTTATATTTTTAGTTATCACATCTTAGGAGGCGCTACTATGATAAAAGTAAGCCCAAAACAATTTATAAATAACGTATTATCAGGAGTAGCAATTGCTATTGTTGCTGGTCTTATACCTAATGCTATTTTAGGAGAATTATTTAAGTTTTTAGCACCAAAACATGATATTTTTGAAACATTACTTCAAGTCGTGTTAGGTATTCAATTTACCGTGCCATTATTGGTTGGCGCATTAATTGCAATGCGATTTAGTTTAACACCATTAGCGACAGCCGTAGTCGCGAGTGCTGCTTTTGTGGGAAGTGGTGTAGCACAATTTAAAAATGGTGTTTGGATGCTTGCTGGTGTAGGTGATTTAATTAACACAATGATTACTGCTGCGATTGCAGTATTTTTTATATTGGTTATAGGCGAACGTTTTGGAAGTTTAACATTGATTATTTTACCTACGATAGTAGGTGTTATTTCAGGTTTAATAGGTATAACGATACTTCCATATGTACAAATGATTACTACTGGTATAGGTAACCTAGTCAATACATTTACAGAATTACAACCCATATTGATGTCAATGCTGATTGCGCTTGTCTTCAGCTTTCTAATTATTTCGCCAATTTCTACTGTGGCAACAGCTTTAGCTATTGGGATAAGTGGCTTAGCTGCAGGCTCTGCTTCGTTAGGTATCGTTGCATGTGAAGGCGTCCTTGTTGCTGGAACATTGAAAGTAAATAGATCTGGTGTGCCGCTTACGATATTTTTAGGTGGCGTTAAAATGATGATTCCGAATATGGTACGCCACCCCATCATTTTACTACCTATATTTACTAACGCGTTAATAACAGGATTTTTTGGAGCTTTGTTAGGTATTGCTGGTACAAAAGAGTCAGCAGGCTTTGGTATCATCGGTTTAGTAGGGCCGATTAGTGCATTTAGACATATAGAAGCTTCATTACTACTGAATTTAGTAATCGTATTTATAGCGTTCTTTGTAGTGCCTTTTATCATTGGTTATTTAATTAATGTATTTTATATGAGGGTATTGAAGTTATATCACCAAGATATATTTAAATTTTTAGCGTAAATCAGATAACTAAACCTGAGTTAAGAAATAAGTTTTTGTAATATTTAATCGTATACATATAATTATTGGTATCATAAGAAATGTAAAAAGGCCTCAAATCAGAGGTCTTTTTATTTTTTTAACAAAAAAAATTGCAAGTATTGCCCTAAAATATAAAAAATATATAGAAAATACGTATTACAATGATGTAACAACAGTGTGGTTTGTAATTTTTCAGATAATAGAAATTATAATGCTTTTTATATTTTAAGACCTTCTATAACAGTATGGATATATAACTGATTCAGAAAGACTTTCTTAAGTATTACGCTAAATAAATCAAAATATTTCAATGTTACAAAGCAATATGATTTTTGTAAAGTTTTGTTATATAAGTGTAATACGATTGATAAATTTATATGATATATTAGCTATGGTAAAAAATTAAGACATAAATATTAAAAGATTTTAGCAAATACGACAACAAAACTATCAAAAATATATTTTATTAGATTTTAAATTTGGAGGATTTATTTTACTATGAAAAAAACAATTTTAGCTTCATCATTAGCAGTAGCATTAGGCGTAACAGGTTACGCAGCAACATCTGACAACAATCAAGCACATGCTTCAGAACAAAACATCGACAAAGCACATTTAGCTGAGTTAGCATTAAACGGTTCAGCTAAATTAGATCAACAACCGTTACATGCTGGTGCCTATAACTATAATTTCGTATTAGATGGCAATGAATTTACTTTTACATCAGACGGTAACACGTGGTCATGGGGATACCATGCAGCAGGTACACAAGCTTCATCATCTAACACTACACAAGATGTAAGCTCAGAAGTAAGTGTAAATACAAATGAAAAATCAGCAAGTGAAGTACGTTCACAACAATCATATGCTACTCCAGTAACAGTAGCAGCACCAAAAGCTTCAGCGTCTACAAACGTGAGAACTACGCAAACAAGCGTAGCAACAAAAGCTTATAACGTAGCGCAAACATCAGCTGCTTCAACTGGTGGCTCAGTAAAAGCTCAATTCTTAGCTGCTGGTGGTTCAGAAGCTATGTGGAATTCAATCGTAATGCCTGAATCAAGCGGTAACCCGAATGCGGTTAACCCAGCTGGTTACAGAGGCTTAGGTCAAACTAAAGAATCATGGGGAACTGGTTCAGTAGCTGATCAAACTAAAGGTATGCTTAACTATGCAAAACAACGTTATGGTTCTGAAGAAGCTGCCCTTGCTTTCCGTGCAAGCCACGGTTGGTGGTAAAATCTACAGCACTGAACTCGATAGTTTGGTGATATATAAGAGAGTGACTCAAATGAGTTGCTCTCTTTTTTTATCTTAATAAAAAAGGTGAATGCTAATTGACATGTTAGAATATTCTGATAAAATTAATGTAAATTAATTACAAATTAACTTATCCAGAGAGGTGGAGGGGGTTAACCCGTAGAAACTTCAGCAACAGACTTATCATTATGAGTACTGTGCTACTTTCAACAAGTGAAATGCTTGAAAGATAAGTGTCATGTAAAACTATATGCCACTTAATGGGGCATATAGTTTTTTATTTTAGGAGGGCTTTTTAATGGTAATGTCAGATCGATTAGCACAAATTCCAGATAGCTACTTTGGAAAAACAATGGGACGTACAATAGAACATGGCCCTTTACCATTGATTAATATGGCTGTAGGTATTCCTGATGGTGAAACGCCCAAAGGTATCCTTGATTGTTTTGCAGAAGCAATCCGAAAACCAGAAAATCAAAAATATGTAGCATTTCATGGCAAAGAAACATTTAAACAAGCCATTGTTGATTTTTATCAAAGACAGTTTGGTGTTGAACTAGATAAGGAAGATGAAGTTTGTATACTTTATGGTACAAAAAATGGATTAGTTGCTTTACCTACCTGTATAGTTAATCCAGGTGAAAATGTGCTCCTGCCTGATCCGGGTTATACAGATTATTTGGCAGGCGTACAATTAGCAGGTGCACAACCGCAGCCGCTGGTGTTAACGCCTCCTTATTATTTACCACAGTGGCATAACGTAGATACAGATGTTTTATTAAATACGCGCCTAGTTTACTTAACTTATCCTAATAATCCAACAGGCTCTGTTGCTACTAAAGATGTATTTGATGAAGCAATTGCACAATTTAAAGGAACTAAAACTAAGATTGTTCATGATTTTGCTTATAGTGCATTTGGTTTTGATCATAAAAATCCTAGCATTTTACAATCAGAAGGTGCTAAAGATTTAGCAGTAGAGGTCTTCTCTTTGTCTAAGGGATATAATATGTCAGGTTTCAGGGTGGGTTTTGCAGTAGGAAATAAAGATATAATCCAAGCATTGAAAAAATATCAAACACATACGCATGCAGGTATGTTTGGTGCATTACAAGACGCAGCAACATTTGCTTTAAATCATTATGACGATTTTTTAGTGTATCAAAATGAAATTTTTAAAGCGCGTAGAGATAAATTTACAGCTAAATTAATTGAAGCGGGTATCCCGTTTGAACCGATGCAAGGTGGTATATTTTTATGGCTAAAAATGCCTGAAAATTATGATAGTGAACGTTTTGAGGCTTATTTATTAAAAGAAAAGTCTATTTTAGTTGCGCCTGGTATACCATTTGGCGAACATGGGCGAGGTTATGTGCGTATTTCATTAGCAGTGGATGACGAGAGGTTAATGGAAGCGGCAGAGCGACTTCAATCTTTAAAACATCTTTATAAATAAGAAAGTGAGAGTGGAACAATTTATGACGAGTATTAAACTATTTGGTGTTAGAGAAGAAGATATACCCTTTATTAAAAATTGGGCAGAAAGCAATCAAGTTGAAGTAGATTTAGATAGCGATTTGTTGTCAGCAGAAACAGTAGATCGTGTGAAAGGGTTTGATGGGCTGTCATTGTCGCAACAAATTGAATTAGATGAAGTAGTTTATAAGAAATTACATGATTATGGTATACAACAAATTGCACAGAGAAGCGCTGGATATGATAGCTATGATCTCGAGCTAGCCAATCAATATGGATTAGTTATAACAAATGTACCTTCATATTCTCCACATTCTATAGCAGAATATACTGTGTCACAAGCATTGAACTTAATCAGGAATTTTAATGATATTCAAAATAAAACTGCACAATATGATTTTAGGTGGCAACCGAGTATTATGTCACGCTCTATTAAAGATTTGAAAATCGCAATAATAGGCACGGGGCGAATTGGGTCTATTGTTGGAAAGATCTTTGCAGAGGGTTTTGGTTCAGAAGTATTGGCTTATGATATTGAACCTCAATCATCATGCGAGACTTATTTAACATACAAAGAAAGTATAAATGAAGCTATCAAAGACGCAGATATTGTCACAGTGCATATTCCTGCAACAGAGGACAATACATATTTATTTGATGCAGATTTATTTGCTCAAATGAAAACAGGTGCTGTGTTCGTCAATTGTGCACGTGGTATAATCGTTGATACACAAGCTCTTGTAGATGCATTAAATAGTGGGAAGCTAAAAGGTGCTGCATTGGATACTTATGAAGGTGAAAAAGGTTTGTTTCCAAGTGATCAACGCCATACGCAGTTAGATGATGAATTATTAATTAAATTGATTGAAAGACAAGATGTAATTATATCGCCGCATATTGCTTTCTATACGGATGCTGCGGTTGAAAATTTAATTGTCGATGCGTTGGATGCAACATTAGAAGTAATAAAAACAGGTGATAGTAAGTTTCGTGTGAATTAAAATATGAAGTGGGCGCAAGTACTTTAGCTCTTGTAAACTTTCTTTTGAGTTAATCACACTTATATATGGACTTCCGCTTTTGTACACCACTCTTCTAATCAACGAAGAGGGAGCGGGACAATGAAATCATCTTAGAAATTGTGATTTCTGTCTCGCTCCCTCTCATTATTTTCAGATAGAAATATAATTTTTATTTAGCGTCGTAACCTTGGTCTTCGATTGCCTCTTTCATGTTTGTCATGGAAACTTTATTATCATCATAATCGACTTTAACATTTCCGGCATCAAGATTTACATCAGCTGTTGATACACCGTCTAGGTTTGTAAGTGCAGATTCTACTGCATGTTTACAATGATCGCAGCTCATGCCCTCAACTTTAATTGTTTCTGTTGTCATATGAATCACCTCCTTAAATTAAAGGTATTATATAGTTATTATCACAAAGTTTGATTATAATCTCATTCGTTTTAATCTGAGTGAATTTGTTACAACGCTCACTGAACTTAAAGCCATAGCGGCACCAGCTACCCATGGTGCAAGTAAACCTAAAGCTGCAATAGGAATACCTGCGACGTTATAACCGAAAGCCCAAAATAAATTTTGTCTAATGTTACTTATAGTTGATTTACTCGCTTTGATTGCTTTCGGTATTAATAGTAACTCTCCGCCTAATATTGTAACATCCGCTGCTTCTATAGCTACTTCAGTACCAGTACCAATAGCAATGCCTATATCAGCTTGAACTAGGGCTGGAGCATCGTTAACCCCATCACCAACCATTGCAACAACCTTATTTTCATCTTGAAGTGATGTAATTTTTGAAGCTTTTTGTTCAGGCAATACTTCAGAAATAACTGAATCAATCCCAACTTGTTTAGCGATGGCTTGCGCTGTTCGTTCATTATCGCCTGTAAGCATCGTAACTGAAATACCTAATTCATGTAATTGTTTTATCGCTTCATTGGCAGAATCTTTGACCGTGTCAGCTACAGCTACAACACCTCGCAATGTTTGATTGATTGAAATTAACATAGCAGTTTTGCCTTCGTATTCATAATTCATTAAGTTATCTTCAGACATTGTTACATCAATGTGATAATCTGTCATTAATTTACGTGTTCCAATCAATATATCTTTTTTATTGATTGTTGCTTTGACACCGTGGCCAGGTATAGCTTCAAAAGATTCGGCATCTAATAGATTAACATCTTTATTATTTGCATAATTAACAATTGCTTCAGCTAATGGATGTTCTGAATCTTTTTCAGCACTTGCTAATAGTTGTAACGTTTCATCGTCACCGTCAAAGTCAGTCACAATTGGTTTACCGTTTGTGATGGTGCCGGTTTTATCTAGGACAACTGTATCTATTTGATGTGTACGCTCTATATGTTCGCCGCCTTTAAATAAAATACCATTTTCAGCAGCTTTACCAGTACCAACCATAATTGAAGTAGGTGTTGCAAGCCCTAAGGCACACGGACAAGCTATAACTAATACAGCAATTGCGGCTACAAGTGCAGGTTCAAATTGACCAGATTGTACAAAAGCAATCCAAATAATAAACGTGAGAATAGCGATACCGACAACAATAGGTACAAAATAACCAGAGATAATATCAGCTAAACGTTGAATAGGCGCTTTTGAACCTTGTGCTTCTTCTACTACTTTGATAATTGAAGATAGCGCTGTATCTTTGCCTACTTTAGTTGCTTCTATTGTAATAGAACCATTTTTATTCATAGTTGAGCCTATCACATTGTCATTTAATGTTTTTTCAATCGGTATAGATTCGCCAGTTAACATAGATTCATCAATCGCAGTCATGCCTTTGATAATTTGTCCATCAACTGGAATTTTTTCTCCTGGTTTAACTTGTATATGATCTCCAACAATAACTTCACTTAAAGGGACCATACGTTCCTCGCCGTTTCTGATTACACGAGCTTCCTTAGCTTGTAAACTTAATAACTCACTTAAAGCATTCGTGGTTTGCGTTTTAGCACGGCTTTCTAAATATTTACCAAATAAGATAAGTGTTATTAATACTGCACTAGTTTCAAAATATAAATGTGGCGTATAGTTTGAAGTAGCTAACCATTTTGCCATTTCGTAAATACTGTAAAAGAATGCAGCGCTAGTACCTAATGCAACTAATACATCCATATTAGCTGACCCATTTCTCAGGTTTTTATAAGCGCCTACGTAGAATTGCCAACCAATGATAAATTGAACAGGCGTAGCTAATATGAATTGAAACCATGGATTCATTAAAAGTCCTGGTAATGGTAGTCCGAATAAGTGGACAAACATCGTTAACAGTAAAGGTAGGGAGAGAATAGCTGAAATAATTAATTTATTCCGTTTTCCTTTTAATTCTTGTTCTTTTTGTGAATGTTTGGCTGAAGCTTCTTTTTTAGGTTGTGCATCGTAGCCGATATTTTGTATTTTTTTGATGAGATCATCAATAGAAGTCGCTTCAGGGTTATAAGCAATTGTTGCATTTTCAGTTGTCAGATTGACATTAGCTTGTTCAACACCATCAGTTCGATTGAGTACTTTCTCAATCCTATTTGAACATGCAGCACAAGTCATACCAATAACATCCAATTCAGTCTTTTCTGATACTACATCGTAACCAGTGTCTTTGATTTTTTGAGTTAATGATTCTATGGAAGTAGTATCAGTATTATATGCAACGGTTGCTTTTTCTGTTGTCACATTGACGTTTGCTTCTACGCCATCCATTTTATTTAAATTCTTTTCGATACGATTTGCACACGCCGTACAAGTCATACCCGTTATACCTAATGTCGTTTTTTTCTTATTATCCATTACAGTGATTACCTCCTTTTACGATAAATATATATAGCATGATTAAATCTAAGCCATTTGTTAAATTTAATATACCCCCTATAGGTATAAAAGTCAACGTGTTTGTTCAAAATAAAATAAGCTAACACCAGAATGTATATAACAAACGATGCTAGCTTAGGATTTAAACCAAGCTTATATTAGATGTTGTTGATTGACCTTGCTGAGTTCGGAAACGATTTTACGACTATCTTTATTAAGGTGCTGTACATAGATAATATTATTTTTCTTTTTATAATTTTCTATTAAAGTATCTACTGCATTGACAGCTGAATCGTCCCATAAATGCGCTTGGCTAAAATCGAGATAAATCGTTTTATCTCGTAATTCTAAATCTAATTGGTTCATTAAGGAGTCGATAGACACAAAGAAAATTTGTCCTTCAATTTTATAATAGATGTGATGATTACGGGCTTCATATTGAACAGAGACATTTGATATCTTTGTAGCAAAACATAATGCACTGACGATGACACCTACAATGACGCCGAGCGCTAAATTACTTGTAAATAAAACGATAACCACCGTTAAAATCATCACAAATGCATCAGAACGCGGGGCTTTTTGTATAAATTTAAATGAACCCCAATTAAATGTACCTACAGAGACCATCACCATGATACCAGCTAGAATTGGCATTGGAATTTGGACAACCCAATCACCAAAGACCATAATCAAGATGATTAAAAACACACCTGCTGTGAATGTGGAAAGTCGTGTGGTTGCACCAGAACGCACATTAATAACCGACTGACCAATCATAGCACAACCACCCATTGCACCGAAAAAGCCTGTAATAAAGTTTGCTATACCTTGTCCACGAGCTTCTTGATTTTTGTTACTATAACTATCAGTCGCTTGATCGACGATACGTGAAGTTAATAAACTTTCTACAAGACCTACAATTGCCATTGATATAGAATAAGGAAATATAATTTTAAAAGTCTCCATATTAAATGGTACGTCAGGGATTAATAATTGCGGTAAGCTTTTTTTAATTTCCCCTAAATCTCCAACCGTTTTAACATCTGCACCAGTAACTAAATATGTAATAGTTAGTAAGACAATAGCAATCAAGGGTGCAGGTATACGATTGAAAACACGTGGCAATAAATAAATAATTAATAGCGTGATAATTACAAATAAGTATGTGGGTAATGAAATACCAAAGATATGTTTAAGTTGTGTCATAAATATCATTATAGCTAATGCGTTCACAAACCCAATCATTACAGAATTTGGAATGAATTTCATTAATCTGCCTACCTTTAACAAACCAAAGATAATTTGAATTACACCCATTAAAATGGTTGCAGCCAGTAAATATTGGACGCCATGATCTCGGACTAATGGCACAATTACTAAAGCAACAGCGCCAGTAGCAGCTGATATCATTGCGGGTCTGCCGCCAACGAATGAAATGACGACAGCGATGATAAACGATGCGTATAGACCGACCATCGGATCTACACCTGCAATAATAGAGAATGAAATTGCTTCAGGAATTAACGCAAGTGCTACAACGATACCTGCTAATATATTTGTTCCTGGAGCAGTGAGCCATTCTCTTTTTAATTTATTTAACATAATCTGTGCTCCTTTATTAAAAGTCAATTGTAATAGTATAGCACATAGCATAGTAAAAGTTTATAGCACTTTATACTAAAAAATTTTTAAAAATATAATTTATTGCTAAATAAAATGTGACAGTTTTGTCATTTGAAAAGCTATATTTGTTAGCACAATCAAACGAAAGTATAAAGTCGATACGTTATGATAGCAATATAAATAAAAGTTCAGTAATTAAAGGAGTGTCAAACATGTCCATTTTAAAAGTAGAAGGATTAACTAAAAATTATGGAAACAAACATAGAAAACAAGAAGTACTAAAAGGGATAGATTTCACAATCGAAAAAGGTGAATTCGTAACAATTATGGGACCATCTGGGTCAGGGAAAACGACATTACTGAATGTTATTAGCTCTATTGATTATATTACAAGTGGTACTGTAGAAATTAATGGCCATGAAATTAATAAAATGAGTAATAAAGCATTAGCAGATTTTCGTAAACGAGAGATAGGTTTTATTTTTCAAAACTATAGTGTACTGAATACATTAACAGTTAAAGAAAACATTATGCTTCCATTATCCATTCAAAAGCTATCTAAACAAGAAAAAGAACAGAATTATGATGAAGTAACGAAAGCATTAGGTATTAGCGAATTAGGTCATAAATATCCAACTGAAATATCTGGAGGGCAACAGCAACGTACTGCAGCGGCACGCGCTTCAGTACATAAACCAGCCATTATATTTGCAGATGAACCTACAGGCGCATTAGATTCTAAAAGTGCACAAGATTTATTAAATCGTCTAGAAGATTTAAATGAAAGTATCAATGCCACAATTGTTATGGTGACACATGATCCTGTAGCAGCGAGCTATTCCAATCGTGTCATTATGTTAAAAGATGGTGATATTCATTCCGAAATTTATCAAGGAGAAGATAGCAACCAAGCGTTTTATAAAAATATTATTCATATGCAAACTGCCTTAGGTGGTGTAACAAATGAGTTTTAATCAAATCGTCATAAAAAATTTAAGACAAAATATAAGACATTACGCCATGTACTTATTTTCATTAATTGTAAGCATTGTTCTATATTTTAGTTTTGTAACATTAAAATATACAGAAAGTATTAATAATGGTGATTCGCTAAAAACCATTCAAAAAGGTTCAGAAATTGGTGCAGTATTTTTATTCTTTATTATCGTCATATTTTTAATGTATGCTAACCAACTATTTATTAAACGTAGAACGAGAGAATTTGCTTTATATCAATTAATTGGTTTAACAAGAAGAAATATTATGCGTATGCTTCTAATTGAACAAGCAATCATGCTAATATGCACTGGCATCATAGGTATGATTATAGGTATATTTGGTTCGAAATTACTGTTGATGATCGTGCTTAAAGTGCTGAGCCTTGATACAAGCGTGTCGCTAACGTTTGAATTTGCAGCTGTTATGCAGACATTGATGCTCATCGCAATATCGTTTGTATTAATATTAATACAAAGTTTTATTTTTTTACGTAAACGTAGCATTTTGACGATGATGAATGATAGCGCGCAAACAGAAATGACAAAGTCTAAAATTACAGTGTTTGAAGTCATTTCAGGTGTGCTTGGGATAGTAATGATAGGTTTTGGATATTACATGTCTACGGAAATGTTTGGTAAATTTATGGATCTATTAGTATTTACACCGTTTATCATTTTGTTTTTAACGGTTGTAGGGGCATATCTATTTTTCCGTAGCTCAGTATCGCTTATTTTTAAGACGTTGAAGCGTTCAAAAAAAGGAAATGTTTCTATAACAGATGTTGTATTCACTTCTTCTATTATGCATAGAATGAAAAAAAACGCATTGTCACTGACGATTATTGCGACAATTTCCGCAGTTACTGTAACGGTTTTATGTTTTGGTGCTATTAGTAAATCAACTATAGATGAAAATGTAGCATTGACAGCGCCGCATGATTTAAATTTTACCGATAGTAAAAAGTCAGCGCAATTTGAACATAAATTACAACAATCCAATATTGACGTTAAGAAAGATTATAAGGAAATAACACGTTCTGAAGTACTGGAAGATCAAGTATTTCAAAAGACCAGCATGAGTAGTATCCGTGACATATCTATAACAAGTAATGAATATTTTAATGATAAAGCAATATCTGGTAATAAAGCCAAATTAATTAATTTAGCAGCTGGAAGCGGCGTTGTAAAATATGAACTAAATAAAGATATTCAGTTAAAAGGTCATGGTAAAGAAACATTTGAAGTTATTGATGATAGTGAAGAAACTGAATTTATGGCTCAAGTAAGCTATGGTGGCCCTGTATTGTTAGTTAGTCCAGAGAAATATGATGCGCTTAAACACTACGGCGAAGATACAAAACAACAGTATGGTTATGATGTGAAACATCAATCAGATTTGACTAAAGCGACCAAAATTGCCCAATCTATTGATTCAAACATACAACCAAAAGAAATGGTAAAACAACAATTAAATGAAAGTATCGGTATTCTATTATTTGTAACTTCATTTTTAGGTTTAGCATTTTTAGTAGCAGCTGGGTGTATTATTTATATTAAGCAAATGGATGAAACAGAGGATGAAATACCTAATTTCCGTATTTTAAGAAAAATTGGTTACACGCATCAAGATATGTTAAAAGGACTCGGACTCAAAATTATCTTTAATTTTGGATTGCCATTAGTTGTTTCCTTATTGCATGCGTATTTTGCGGCAAAGGCATTTATGGGATTATATAATACTGCTAATATGACGCCAGTTTATGTTGTAATGGTTATATATTCAGTCATTTATTGTATATTTGCGATAATGTCCTTTATTCATTCAAGTCGAATTGTGAAACACTCAATATAAAATTGGAACCAATTTCATCATAAAAAATAGTGAAATTCGAAAGCTGATGGAGCGTATCATTTTTTAATAAGATTCGCTCCATTTTTTGTTGAATATAAATGGGATTGAAAACATGGCGTTCGTACATTTGTATTTGAATATGGCTATTGCTAACAGCCATATTCAAATCTAGGTTACGACTTTATATTGTTAACTTACTTCTATTTTAAAGTAGTGACGTTTAGCTTATTAGCAACCATTTTTAGCATAAGGGTGGTATCTGCTACTATCTCTTATGTTTGTTTGAGATAATTCATGGGAACTGTTAAATGATGGGAGTAATAAAATATGGAGGTAATGCGATGAATTTAATAGAATTTCATAAACAAATTAAAGGCTATACTCAAAATAGACAACCTGGCATTCAAAAAGATATGGAACCACAGCCGCTAACAGAAATGGAAAATTATAAAAGTGGCGGTAAATTAGTTGGTAAAGTTGCTTTAATTACAGGTGGTGACTCTGGTATTGGTCGTTCTGTCGCTATTTTGTTTGCGAGAGAAGGCGCAAATGTTGCTATAGGTTATTACGACGAACATGAGGATGCACAAAATGTAGTTGATAATTTGAAATCAATAGGTGTATCAGCAAAAGCATATGCACATGATCTAAAGGAAGTAGAAGCATCTAAAGAACTCATTAATAAAGTTGTAAATGATTTTGGGGGTTTGAATATCCTAGTAAATAACGGTGGCGTTCAATTTCCTCAAGATAACTTCCAAGAAATCACTCCAGAACAAGTTAAAGAAACATTTGAAACGAATATTTTTGGTATGATGTTTTTATCACAAGCGGCAGTGCCACATTTAAAAGACGGAGATGCTATTATTAATACCACAAGTGTCACAGCATATAGAGGTTCAGCGCATCTTATAGATTATTCAGCTACAAAAGGCGCCATAGTAGCTTTCACACGATCTTTAGCTACTACGCTTATGGAGCAAGGCATACGTGTGAATGCAGTTGCGCCAGGTCCGATATACACACCGCTGATTCCAGCTACATTCTCAGAAGAAAAAGTAGCACATCAAGGTGAAGATACACCAATGGGCAGACGTGGCCAACCAGCAGAACTTGCGCCATCTTATGTGTTTTTAGCATCTTATGCAGATAGTTCTTATATTACAGGTCAAGTGATTCATGTTAATGGTGGTGACTATACTACTTCTTAATAAAAAAGCGGGCGAGGCTTCAACACTTCTGACTAAAAACAAACGCCAATTTCTATTGAACAAATATAGAAGTTGACGTTTTCTTTGGTTTTGTGAAATTTTGTAGCTCATTGAACTACTATTTTCTTAAATCCAGTTTTGCGTATTGAAAAAATTAATATTATATTTTTTAGTTTTAACTTTAAGAAATAAACTGTATATGATTAAAGGAATTCTATTAAATTTATCTATGGTGTGTAATCTACAACATAGCATTGATGGCGACACACCTATAGAAAGATCATACATCTTGAGGCTACGGACTCAAGACGTACCTAAAGTAAGGGAGCAAAATGATATGAAGTATTGGTATAAAATGAACCCCAAAAAGATTTCTAACTTAAGATATCTTTTTGGGGCTGAACTGTTGGATTCACCCGAGCCTCTTAAATATGATATAGGCAGCATATAAGTAAACTTACACAAATCTTTTATAGCGTTATTATCTCAACGCTCACTTTTAGAGTAGTAGATATAAATCATGTTTTGCTCTCTGAAAAAGTATTGGTTAATTGCCTTTATATTATATAAAGCTAGTAATATATTTAATATCAAGAAACATATTTATATAAATGAATCGCTTTTGTGTTAAAAGAAATCAGCAGGGATGAAATCATCTACACTTATATTTTTAAATGAGTCAAAGTTAACATTTTCGATATTTTGCAGTATTTCACCATCTTTAAATTGTTGGTAATAATGCTTTGTTTCTGCTGCGACGTCATGTTCTTGGAACGTTTTTACCGCACCTAGTATAATTAAGATAGCTATGGCGCCTTTAATTATTGTTTTCATAATAAATGACTCCTTTTGATGATTATATATATATTATAATAGAAATTTTAATTGATGACATACGTCTATAGTATTTATAAATCATCGTACCTTAGTAGTATATATCAATCAAAGTAGTCCATTTTATAGTATATCTTAAATGGTAGTTAGAGACCGAAAGCAATCGGCAACCAGAAGTAAGCAAAGAATGATATGACAATGATTGTAAATATATTGAGGATAAACCCTGCTTTTACCATATCTTTCATTTCTAACTCATCTGAACTAAACACGGCTGCGTTGGGCGGTGTTGAAATTGGCAACATAAAAGCGCAAGTTGATGAAACTGCAACAATCCCCATAATAATAAATGGATCTTGACTAATAGCTGCAGCGAACCCAATACTAATTGGCATTAACATATTTGAAACTGCAGTGTTGGACATTACTTCTGTGAGGAATAAGATACCAGTAGTAAGCACGATAACAATTAAAATTAATGGCAGTGGTTTTACAATACCTAACATACCACCGAACCACTTGGTCAGTCCAGAATCTTCGAATGCAGCTGCTAATGAAAGGCCGCCTCCAAATAATAGTAATATACCCCAGGGCAGTTTGTTCATATCATCCCAAACGAGTAAGCCGCCCTTATGTATTTTGGCTGGAATTAAGAACAATAGTACTGCGCCTGTCATTGCAATCACTGTATCAGATAAATGTAGAGAAGTAGGAAGCAAGCCGCCTCCAATCCATAATACACTCACAAATAAAAATACAATGCCAGTTAATTTTTCTTCTAAGCGCATTGGTCCTAAATCATGTAAAGATTTCCTAGCGAAATCAGAAGATATTTTGTCTGCATCTTCAATTTTAAATAGCCATTTTGTCATTAAGAAATATAATATAAAAAGTAAAATAATCGTCAATGGCAAGGCGAAAACCATCCATTGCCCAAATGAAACTGTTCTGTCTAGACTTGACGATGCGATGGCTGCGAATACTGCGTTTGGAACTGAACCAATCAAAGTAGCTAAGCCACCAATTGAAGCAGAATAGGCTACTGTAAGCAACAGTGCCTTACCAAATTTATGTGCTGACTCGGGTTTTAAAAATTGTGCATCTTTAATTTCTTGGATTAAGGCTAATGCAATAGGTAACATCATTAAAGCCGTTGCAGCATTTGAAATCCACATCGAGATAAATGCTGTTGCAATCATCGTTCCTAAAATAATACGATTACTGTTAGAACCCATCATAGCAATAATGGTCATTGCAATACGTTTATGTAAATTCCATTTTTCAATCGCTAATGCAATAATAAAACCACCCATATACATAAAAACAATTGGGTCAGCATATGCGCTTGCAGCTACCGTTTCATTTGTACCTCCACTTAAAGGTAGTAAGATAAGTGGGATTAATGATGTAGCTGGTATTGGAATAGCTTCTGTAATCCACCATGTCGCGACAAAAAGTGTTACAGCAAGCACAGCTCTAGGCGCATCGTCTAAATCTGTAATACTTGGGACAAAGTAAAAAATTAAAAAGAGCAATGGTCCTAGTACCAAACCAATCTTTTGTTTCATAGAAATTTCCCCCTTGTTTGTACCCTTGCAATAGTAAGAATACCAATTCAGAAAAGCTATGACAATTTATTTTTCAGAAAATTGAAACAAGTATTATAATTATTGTTAGAATAAGCGAACAGATTAGAAATATAAAAGGGAGTGATTTTATGGAATTTGGTACAATCGTAGCCAAAGATGATATTTGGGTGTTGTGGGCAATTATCATTGTGTGGGCTACAGTGAGTTTGTTTTTAGAGCAACGTTATCAGTGGGCAAGTACTATATCGGGAGCCATTATAGCGTTAGTCGGTGCGATGTTACTTTCTAATTTTAAAGTAATTCCAACAAGTTCTCCAGTTTACGATACAGTGTGGGATTATGTTGTACCTCTATCGATACCATTGTTACTTTTTAGTTCTAATATTTTAAAGATTTGGAAAGAAAGTCGTCGGTTATTATTTATTTTTTTAATTGCTTCTGTAGGCACTATGATTGGAACTACCGTAGCATTTATCATTCTGAACCATTCGGTGCCATATTTATCTAAACTAGGCGCAATGATGACAGGCAGCTATATAGGTGGTGGCGTGAATTTTGCTGCTTTAAGCTCTAAATTAGAGGCGCCGAGTGATATGATATCATCTACTGTCGTAGCAGATAATAGTGTTATGGCACTATATTTTTTATTATTAATCGCCATACCATCCATACCATATATTAAAAAACATTTTAATACACAATATGGCGGTAAAGATACTTCAGGATCTCAACAAGCATTTTGGCAACCTAAAAAAATCCAATTGTTAGACATTGCATTTTCTTTAGCTATAGCCATTGCAATCGTTGCTGTTAGTTTTAAGTTTTCAGAATTTATTCAACATGTGGTCCCGCAAAGCAATGTGTGGTTGGTAATACTAGTATCATTTTTTGGCGATTTTTATCTGTTACTTACTACTTTAACATTGGTGGTAGTTGCTATATGGGGCGATTTCTTTGAAAAATTAGCTGGTGCATCTGAAATTGGCACATTCCTCATTTATATTTTCTTTGTAGTCATCGGGACACCTGCTTCATTTGTAACGATTATCAAAACAGCGCCATTGCTTTTTATCTTTGTAATTATCATTTTAATTTTTAATTTAGGTTTAAGTTTAATGTTGGGAAAATTATTGAAATTTAATGTAGAAGAGATTTTGCTAGCGAGCAATGCAACAGCTGGTGGACCAACTACTGCTGCGGCCTTAGCTATAGGTAAGGGATGGACTAGTTTAGTGGGACCAATCTTAATTATTGGAACGCTAGGTTACGTGATTGGCAATTATGCTGGTACATTAATGTATCAATGGCTTAGTTATCTTGCTTAGTGCTATGAGGTGAGTGTGTTGACGGTGTATTAGTGAGATAGATATAGTAAGAATACTAGAAATATAACTCATGTTTGGAGGCGCTATTATGACTGAAAAAGACAAAATGCTAGCAGGTGAATGGTATGATGCTAATTATGATGAGGATTTAGAGAAAGAAAGAAGCAAAGCGAACGATTTATGTTTTGAATTGAACCAAACGAAACCAAGTAATAAAGAAAAACGTCATGCTATTTTGAAAGAATTATTAAATGATGAACCTAATCATTTAGAATTACTGAGCCCATTTTATACTGATTATGGCTATAATACATTTTTAGGAAAACACGTATTTATTAATCATGATTGTTATTTTATGGATGGTGGTAAAATCTTTATCGGTGATCATGTTTTTATTGGGCCTAAATGTGGCTTTTATACAGCAATACACCCATTAAATTATCAAGATAGAAATATTGGTTTAGAACAGGCCTTGCCTATACATATCGGAGACAATGTTTGGATAGGAGCAAATGTGATTGTTTTGCCGGGAGTGACGATTGGTAATGGCGCAGTGATAGGTGCTGGAAGTGCAGTAACTAAAGATATCCCAAGTAATGTATTAGCAGTGGGTTCTCCAGCTAAGCCAATTAAGACGATTGATAATGAATAAAATTGCTATATACCTTAAGTTAAATAATGAAAAATATATCACTTGATTAGGATGGTAGTGAGGACAGTCCGGGGCATAAATAGATGTCTCGGACTGTTTAACTATATTGAAATTAGAGAGAGTGGGATGAAAAGCGTTTTAGTTAATAAAAAAGAAAGAACGAAAAATTGTGTAAAATTTTAAAATAAATTAAATCTGTTTTAAAAAATGTTCCGCGGAGCTTAAATTAAATATAATAAAATTGTTCGGAATATAATAAAAATTTATGTTAGAATATATAGATATGGAAATTGGTAAGGTTAGATTTTTGTGAGTTATAATATTTTTGTATGTACTTGTTATAAATAGATTTGATAGCCTTATTTGAAATGGGTTGAACTATTAATTTCCACAAATTTAACGTATCAGTAGTTCAAAGGAAGAGGAGAATTATTCATGGACATTTTAATAGGGACCTTGTTTTTAATAATAGTCTTAGTACTATTTACATTATTTACATATCGTGCTCCTAACGGTATGCGTGCCATGGGGGCGTTAGCGAATGCAGCGATAGCCACATTTTTAGTTGAAGCTTTCCATAAGTATGTTGGTGGCGATTTGTTTGGGATTCAATTTTTAGGTGATCTCGGTGATGCAGCTGGAGGTCTAGGTGGCGTCGCAGCAGCTGGTTTAGTTGCCTTGGCTATAGGTGTTTCACCAGTCTATGCTTTAGTGATTGCAGCAGCTTGTGGCGGTTTAGATTTAATACCGGGATTTGTCGCAGGTTATGCAATTGGTTATTTAATGAAATTTGCAGAAGATAAAGTACCAGATGGCGTAGATTTAATTGTGGGTATTTTAATTATTGCTCCGTTGGCAAGATTGGTCGCAACAGTGATTACACCATTAGTTAACAATTCATTACTGAAGATTGGCGATATTATTCAAAGTTCTACAGAGATTAATCCAATTATTATGGGTCTCATACTAGGTGGCGTAATTACAGTGGTCGGCACAGCGCCTTTAAGTTCGATGGCGTTAACTGCATTATTAGGATTAACAGGCATGCCAATGGCTATTGCGGCAATGGTTTCATTTTCATCGTCCTTTATTAACGGTACGATGTTTAATAAATTAAAACTTGGAGATCGTAAATCTAGGATTGCAGTTTGTATTGAGCCATTATCACAAGCCGATGTCGTTTCTGCGAATCCAGTCCCAGTATACACAGCAAACTTTATTGGAGGTGCTTTAGCAGGGGCAGTTATTGCTTCATCTGGCATGATCAATGATGCTACCGGAACGGCAACGCCACTTGCAGGTTTCCTTGTTATGTTTGGGTTCAATGATCCGATGAAAATAATTATCTATGGTGTAATTGTAGGTATTATAGGGTTAATTGTAGGTTATGCATGTTCCGTTTGGTTTAAGAATTATCCAATTGTTACAAAAGAGGATATTGAAGCACGTTAAAATTAAGTATAGTCAAAATCAAAGCATGTCATCAAGATTTTTAAAATTACTTATGACTGACGTAAAATGGATACATGAAGTGCATTTTATAAAAAACAAATGATTATAGAAAAATAGGAGCGCGAGCATATAGAGCCAAATGGGTTTTGTGACATCTATATGCCCGCGTTTTTTATAATAATTAATTAACTTTGTATATAGGTTTAATCACTTAATTGGCTATCTGGTACATCAGTGATAAACATGTGTCCAGGTGCATGTGTAACCATTAATTCGGGCTTAGCGTCTAGAGCGACAGATTGTGGTGTTACACCACATCCCCAAAATACAGGGACCTCATTTTCTTTAATCGTAACAGGTTCTCCAAAGTCAGGTTGAGTGATGTTTTCAATGCCAATTTCTGATGGGTCACCGATATGAATAGGTGCGCCATGAACATTTTTGAAATGTGTCGTAATTTCAGTTGCTTTTATGGCTTGTTGCATGGTCATCGGTCTCATACTTACGGTGATATTTCCTGAAAATTGGCCGCTTGGCGCTGCTGGAATGTTTGTCACATACATCGGTACATTATGTTCTTCTTCAATGTGACGGATTGGAAGCCCAGCTTCTAATAAGGCATGTTCAAAGGTGAAACTACAACCAATCAAGAAGCTTACCATATCGTCATTAAATAAATGTTTAATATTGACCGGGGATTCTACTAATTCTCCATAACGATATACTCTATATTGAGCAACTTCGCTAGTTATATTAGCGTTTTTACCATAAAAAGGAAAATGCGTAGATCCTTTTTCAGATACGTCTAAAAGTGGGCATGTTTTAGGGTTCCTAAAACAAAATTTTAAAAAGTCATACGCGTAAGCAGATGGTAATATGACTACATTTGCTTGAATATAACCTTTAGCCATGCCACTTGTATGACCTGTGAGTGTACCTTCACTTATCAATTTTCTTAATGTACTTGGATGTTCTGTTTGTAAATTCATCAAGTGTGCCTCCCATTCATTTGGATATAGATATATTTTAGCAAAAATTAAACGATAAGTTGTATAAATACTTCTGAATATTGTGCGAATTCAAAAAATGATTATAGAAGAGAAACTAATTTTGTTTTCACTTCTACAATCACAATATTGAGTTATAAGGTCGAGCAGAACTTTATTAATCATATCACTGATAATGGCTCAATTTATTTTTGCCATCGTGTATTATCAATAATTTTTAAATGCGTTGTTAATTTAATCGTCTTTATTTTTTGAGTGATTACTCTCGTTTTTGTGATTAGGTTTATCATCTTTAACGTTTGCTTGTTCTACTGAATGATGATCATTATGGGTTGGGTTTTTACGTTCACGTTCTTCTAATGGTATAGAGTAATCCTTATCATCATCGATATAAGTCATTTTAAAATGTTCTGTTGGTTCTCTTCGTAAGGCACGCATTAGGGAGAAAATCATAAGCAACAGAATAAGTGAGAAAGGTAAACCAGTAACCACAGAGGCTGTTTGTAAACTTGTTAGACCGCCTGCAATTGTCATAGCGACTGATATGGCACCAATCAATATACCCCAAACAATTTTATGCTTAATTTTAGGATTTGCAATACCACCAGTAGCCATACCAGCAACGATATGGGTAGTAGAGTCAGCGCTTGTAATGATAAATATAAAAATAAGTGCAATCGCTAAAGCACTAGTTATATCAGCAATAGGAAATTTAGATAGCAATTCAAACAGAGCAACGGTATAGTCTTTATCAACAATATTTGCGATGTTATCGTTACTAGTTAATGCAATTTTAACTGCTGTGCCCCCAAAGCCTGCAATCCATGTAAAAGAAATTAAAGGGGGGATAATTAATACACCAATGACGAATTCTCTGATAGTTCTACCACGTGAGACACGAGCTACAAATCCGCCTATAAATGGAGACCAAGAGATAACCCAAGCCCAATAAAAGACAGTCCATTGTTGTATCCAGCCATTATCTCCTGTATACGGACTAATTCTTAAACTATATTCAACGAAATGACGTAAGTAATCACCGACCGCTAATGTATACGATTCTAAAATAAATTTAAAATCTCCGAATATAAAGATAAGTAATATTGCGCCTAAACCGATGTTGACATTGCTTAACCACTTAACCCCTCTATTGAGGCCTGTAACAGCTGAGGTCAAAAAGATAGCGACCATTAAAATAGTAATGGATATTTTTGTTATATTATTATTCGGTACATTAAAGACATGATGGAGCCCACCACTAATTTGCATAATACCTAGACCAATTGATGTAGCTATCCCCATAACAGTAGCTATGATAGCTAATATATCTATCACGTTTCTGTATGGGCGTTTATAAGATTCACCAAATACGGGTTCCATTGCAGTTGAAATAAGGCCATTACGTTTTTTTCGAAATTGAAAATAGGCCACTGTTAAACCAGCAATCGCAAATATAGACCACTGTGAAATTCCCCAGTGGAAGAAAGTATAACCCATAGCAACACGGGCAGATTCTGCAGATTCATCAGGTGTTTTACCAGGAAATGGTGAATGTAAATAATGTGTTAATGGTTCGGCTACTCCCCAAAAAACAATGCCGACGCCTAAACCAGCTGAAAAAAGCATGCCAATCCAAGACATCATTGAAAATTCTGGAGCTTCATTATCATTACCCAATTTAAAACGACCATAGCGTGAAACAGCTAAAGCAATTAAAAAGATATCTAAAATAAAAATAATTACTAAGAACAGCCAACCAAAATGATTCGCTATATAATCGTAAACTTGTTGTGCATGTGTTCCGAAAACCGTAGGAAAACTTCCTGCGATTACAGTAATTATGACAATGATTGCTACGGATATCATATAAACAAGATTCCGATGTTTTTTCTTTCTGTCGTATGCATTCTTGTCATTCATAATAGTATTAAATCATCCCTTTGTTTTTATTTATATTAAGCAATTACCCTAACATCATAACTGTATTCGCTTAAAATTTTGTAAATATATTTTAAATATTATACTATAGGGTAGGCCAACGTGAATAATTTGTATAGTGTTGGGTATACAACCTATGAAAATAGATGTTTTTAAGGAGTTTAAATATGAAGCGAACTGTGGAAAAAGTATTGGCTTGGTTAGGTATTCTCATACAGTTTGTAGTTATTTTTTTAATGGCCATTGCAGCGCCATTTTTAAATGATGAGAGTTATAAAAGTTCGTTGATGCGTTCGGTCGAAAACCAAGATATAATCCGTGACAACTTAACGCAAACAGAGACTTCGCAATTGCTAGATAACATAAGTCAGTTATTTATCATCGCTTTAGGGACTGTTATTATAACGACAATTCTAGCACTCATATTTGTATTGTTAATTAATAAGTTACCTAAAACAGTTGGCGTTATACTTGTATTACTAGCTATTGTAACTGTATTTACTTTAAATCTGCTCACGGCATTATTATGGCTTATCGCTGGAATTATATTATTAGTTAGACAGCCAAATAAAAAGAGTAAATCCAAAAAAATACATAAGAAATAGGTGAATTATACTTTCTACATGATCCTATTATAAGCAAATAAGTTATGAAGTAGTTAGTTTAGTCATAGACATATTTTGGAAATAAGTTAAAAACACTTTCGTTACAACCATGTTGCTGGACTGAAATTAAACGAAAGTGTTTTTTAAATACAGTTATTATAATAAATCATTCTGACAGGGAATAAGGTAGTTTGTATATGAAGAAAAAGGACGTTTCACCCATGAAATAAGAACGCGTACTTTTCATATTAAACCCATTATTAAAGCATATTGGCTACAGTGACAAAATACAATATATTTCTATAAAAGTTATTGTAAGCGATTGCATTTGTTGTGTGATACCTATACAATGAAATCAAGAATGGAAAGTTTCCATTTTAGTTTTCTATTTACAAACTTAACATGGGGGTAGAAAAATGGTTGTTAATTATAAAAATGAACCGGGCATTGACTTTACAAACAATGACAATGTCGAATCATTCAAAGAAGCTTTAAAGAAAGTGAAAGGTGAATTAAATCAAAAACTTCCCTTAGTAATTAACGGGGAGAAAATATTCACTAAAGATACATTCCAATCTATCAATCCTGCAAACACTTCTGAAGTCATTGCAGAAGTATCAAAAGCGACAACAAAAGAAGTGGACAAAGCATTTGAAGCTGCTGACGAAGCTTATAAATCATGGAAGCGTTGGACGCATAGAGAGCGTGCTGAGTTTTTAATTAAAGTTGCGGCTATTATTAGACGTCGTAAAGAAGAAATTTCAGCAGTGATGGTGTATGAAGCTGGCAAACCATGGGACGAAGCGGTCGGCGATGCAACTGAAGGTATTGATTTTATTGAATACTATGCTCGGTCAATGATGGAACTCGCAGATGGAAAACCAGTTTTAGATAGAGAAGGGGAACACAATCAATATTTTTATAAACCTATCGGCACTGGTGTTACAATCCCACCATGGAACTTCCCGTTCGCAATTATGGCTGGTACGACATTAGCACCAGTGGTTGCAGGGAATACAGTGCTTTTAAAACCAGCTGAAGATACACCATTAACAGCTTATAAATTAATGGAGGTATTAGAAGAAGCTGGCTTACCTAAAGGCGTGGTAAACTTTGTGCCAGGTGATCCAAAAGAAATTGGCGATTATCTCGTAGACAGCGTGCATACGCATTTTGTTACCTTTACAGGTTCACGTGCCACAGGTACACGAATTTTTGAAAGAGCTGCAAAAGTACAAGAAGGACAACAATTTTTAAAACGTGTCATCACTGAAATGGGTGGTAAAGACGCAATCGTTGTTGATAAAGATATAGATACAGATTTAGCAGCAGAATCTATTGTGACATCAGCTTTTGGATTCTCTGGCCAAAAATGTTCTGCTTGTTCACGCGCTATCGTTCATAAAGATGTATATGATGAAGTGTTAGAGAAAGCAGTTAAACTAACAAAATCATTAACATTAGGTAATACAGAAAATAACACATATATGGGCCCGGTTATTAACCAAAAACAATTTGATAAGATTAAAAATTATATCGAAATTGGTAAAAAAGAAGGCAAATTAGAACAAGGTGGAGGCACTGATGGGGCTACAGGTTACTTTGTTGAACCTACTATTTTCTCTGGGCTTAAATCAAGTGATCAAATCATGCAAGAAGAAATATTTGGTCCAGTTGTTGGCTTTGTGAAAGGTAAAGACTTTAATGAATTACTAGAAATAGCAAATGATACAGATTATGGTTTAACAGGGGCGGTTATTACTAATAATCGTGAAAATTGGATTGAAGCTGTGAAAGCATATGATGTTGGGAACTTATATCTTAACCGTGGCTGTACTGCAGCTGTTGTTGGCTACCATCCTTTTGGTGGTTTCAAAATGTCAGGTACTGATGCTAAAACAGGTAGTCCAGACTACTTATTAAATTTCTTAGAACAAAAAGTTGTTTCAGAAATGTTTTAAGGCATAATGTAAAATAGAGCAAGATAGCATTGCTATCTTGCTCTATTTTTTATATGTCATTAACTTGTATATTAATCATTTTATGAAATAGTTTATCAATTTCTTCTGAAGGTAGTTTGATATCATGTTCGCGAATCCATTCCATAAATGCGTAAAGGGTAGTGCCGTAAACATAAAAAACTAAATCTATCGGGACAATTTTATCTACTGATATCCGGTGTTCATTCTTTTTAATATCATTTTGCAATACGCGAATAAAATGATTCTCAAGCGTACGTTCAAATTCTTTATCGTCTTCTTGCTTACTTTTAATTTTACTGAATTCTTCTATATCAGTTATCGATTTGTTTAAAATCGTAAAAGGATTATTGATTCGTTCTTTCAAATCTGTAGAAAAATAATCTTGTGTTAAATCAGTTGTTAAATAAATAAGTAAATCGTATTTGTCATAAAAATGTTTATAAAATGTTGTACGGTGCACTAACGCTTCATTACATATTTGGTTAACTGAAATGGTTGAAAATGGTTGTTTTTCTAATAATTCATATAAACTTTGAGAGAGTGCGCGTTTTGTTTTAATAACACGTAAATCTTTTTCATTCATTCTACAATTCTCCTAATTTGTAGTTTAAATATACAGAAATGCATATTTAATTCTTTTTGAAACAGGGTAAAGAGATGTACGATACTAATAGAAATAATCTACACTATATGTATAAACTATAACGTTGTTTAAATAAGGAGGCAATAGTTTGGCAAAATTTTTATACAAACTAGGTTTATTTGTTGCTAAGCACAAATGGTGGAGTATAGTTGCTTGGGTTGTTATTCTCGCAGCAATTATTATACCGCTTACAATAAGTTCGCCGAAGTTTGATAATGATATTACTATGAACGGGTTACAGTCACTAGATACGAATAACAAGATAGAAGATGAGTTTGGGCAAGATAGTGAAAAAGCTCAAATACGAGTTGTGTTTAAAAGTGACTCCGATAATGGCATCGTAAAACAAGATATGACAAAAGATGTCAAAGATACATTGAAAGATATTAAAGATAATGATAAGGATATTAAAGATATTACAGATCCTTATGATAATAAACAAATTAGTGAAGACAAGTCTACAGCGTTTGCTGACATTAATTATGATGTTTCAGCAACATCGTTAAAACAAGACTCTAAAGATGAAGTTAAAGACCAAGTTGAAAAATTAGAAGAGGATCACAATGTACAAGTTGAGCTCATGGGTACAGGCATGGAATCTACTGAAATTGGTGGCGCTTCTGAAATAATTGGTGTTATTGTTGCATTTGTTGTTCTATTGATTACATTTGGATCGTTTATTGCAGCAGGCATGCCAATCATTAGCGCTTTACTTGGTTTAGGTACAGGTGTAGGCATCATCTCATTATTGACATACGCATTTGATATCCCGAATGTGACTTTAACACTGTCTGTAATGATTGGTTTAGCAGTGGGTATTGATTACGCATTATTTATTTTATTTAGATATCGACAAATCGTGAAGAGCGAACCTAATCATATTAAAGCAATTGGTTTAGCAGTGGGTACTGCAGGTAGTGCAGTTATTTTCGCTGGTGTGACAGTTATTATTGCTGTTTGTGGTTTATCTCTTGTAGGTATCGATTTCTTAGCTGTCATGGGATTTGCTTCAGCGATTAGTGTGTTCGTAGCAGTAGTTAGTGCATTAACATTATTACCAGCATTAATTAGCATTTTCCATAAAAAAATTCATCCTAAACAAACGAAATCAGAGTTTGATGGAGATGTGGACACAAAATGGTCTAAATTTGTTGTTGGTAAACCTTTAGCAGCTGTGCTTATTGGCTTGATTATATTAGTTGTAGCTGCTATACCGATTAATGACATGCGTCTTGGTATCCCAGATGACGGTATGAAACCAGAAGATACTACTCAGAAAAAAGCATATGACATTGTTTCAGATAAATTTGGTGAAGGATTTAATGGTCAAATCGCAATGCTTGTGAATGTGAAAGACCAAAATGATAATCCAGAAGATTTACAAAAAGATTTACAAAGCTTAACTAAAGATATTAATGATATGGATCATGTGGATATGGCGACGCCACCCCAATTAAGCGACAGTAAAGATTATGCATTAGTAGCAATCATCCCAGAAAAAGGACCAAATGCACAATCCACAAATGATTTAGTTCATGATTTAAGAGATTATGATGACGATGCTAGAGATAAATATAATTTCAAAACAGAAGTTTCTGGACAAAGTGTTATCAATATTGATATGTCCCAAAAATTAAATGAAGCTATACCATTATTTGCTGGTGTGATTGTGGCATTAGCGTTTGTTCTATTAATGGTAGTATTCCGTTCTATTATCATCCCGTTAAAAGCAGTATTAGGTTTTGTGCTGTCCTTAGTAGCGACATTAGGATTCACAACCTTAGTAATGCAAAAAGGATTTATGTCAGGCTTATTTGGTGTAGATACGACCGGCCCGTTATTAGCATTTTTACCAGTTATCACAATAGGTCTACTATTTGGTCTAGCTATGGACTACGAAGTCTTCTTAATGTCTCGTATCCACGAAGAATACAGTAAGACAAGAAATAATGAGCATTCAATTAAAGTAGGTATTAAAGAAAGTGGTCCAGTTGTAGTTGCTGCAGCGCTTATCATGTTTAGTGTGTTTATCGCATTTGTCTTCCAAGACGACGTGATGATTAAATCTATGGGGCTATCATTGGCCTTTGGTATATTATTTGATGCCTTTATTGTTCGTCTATTATTAATTCCTGCATTAACGCAATTATTTGGTAAAGCTTCTTGGTATATGCCAGCGTGGTTAAACCGAATATTGCCGCATGTAGATATTGAAGGACACGCTTTACAAAGTGAGATGCCTTCAAGCAATTATGCCAATATAAATCAGTCCACACATCATGATAATTATGATCGTTCATTTAGTATTCAGAAGCAACCAAGTTACGCTAAAGAAGACAATCATACGGTTATCGTTGATCACAAAACGAAAGTATTATATAACGAAATTGCGCAACAAACAACACAACCTGAATTCTTGTATGAAGCTTTAAAATCATACAAAAAAGATTTATTAGCGTCACAAGATGAAAGTGAAATACAATCATCTGTAGCACGTAAACCTCGTAATAAGCAAGTGAATAAACAAGGCAATGCAGATGATCAAATTGTTGAATTGTTATCGCAACAAAGTGAAAATATTCGTCATTTAAATGAGTTAATTGAAAAAGCGATTAATAAAAATAAATAGACATTAGTTTTTAAAGTTTGAGCATACAGTTAAAATTTGAATGTGGTATGTGCTACAAACATTTCTGAAAAAACTAAACGTAATTTTAAAAGAGCAAGTGTAGAAAACCAATTCGTATTTTGGTTTCTGCATTGCTCTTTTTTTATGTCTAATTACTGACAAATCAAAAAAGAACATGAAAATTCATATTTACTTTATTAAAATGTATTTAAATAAAGAGGTGTGATATGGAAATCTTTTACGATATAGAATTTAATGACAGTGGTAATTCAGTAGTGAATTTTAACGATGGCGTACGTATGGTATTAGTGCTTAAAAGTACGTTGAAAGTTGTAAGAGGGAGTCAATTTCAGACTTTTCAAGCAGGTGATGTATTTATTATTAATCATAGAGAACGTTATCAATTTATAGAAGAGGATGATGCTTTATATATCAGTATTCATTTAGCGGAAGCTTATTTACGACAATATATTAACGACTTTAATGGTAAAATGTATATTTTAAATCAGCAAACGTTACAAGGTGTGATTTATAAACAAATTATTAATGCAATTGCTAAAATTGGTATTGTCTATATTAGAAAAGGGAAATTTTATCGCTTATATTTAGAACAGCAATTAATTGATTTGATATTTATTATTGTGCGTTATTTACCAACACATGACAATGCAACGCCTGAAAATGACATTAACGATGAACGTTTGGAATTTGTATGTAAATATATTGAAAAATATTTTAATACACCTATTACATTAAGTGAAATAGCCGAAAAAGTTCATTTGAGTACGACGTATCTTTCGAAACTATTTACGAAACACATGAGCATTGGTTTTAATCATTATATTAATCATATTAGAACAGAACATTGTAAAAATGATTTGGTTCATACAAATGCATCAATCACACAAATTGCTTTAAAAAATGGTTTTAGCAACTCGACTATGTTATTAAAGTATTTTAAAGCAAATACTGGGCTAACACCATCACAATATAGAACCCGATATCAAAGTGAAGATCACCCAACGAAAATAAAAAAAACAACAGAATTTGAAAACTATCAAAGGTATTTATATTATTTATCTTCATATATACAACAAACGCTTGGAACCATCATTCAATCTCCTGATAATCAAAAAGTAATTGATATTACATTAGAAAATAATCTAAGCCAACAATTATCACATTACCAACATGTTATTCAAATTGGGAGCTTTGACACGTTACTCATTCAAAGATATAGAAAACAATTAATAGAAGTACAACACGATTTAGGATTAGATCATGTTTTAATTAAAGACCCTATATTAAAAGGTTATATTGATCGTAATGTGATTGAAAGTGACGAAATGATTCCCAATATGCACCCTTATATGAAAGTGGATGAATGTTTAAATTTTCTATATGAGCATCAAATAGGGTTAGGTATCGAAATGCATCCGCCAACGTTGCCTTCACAATTTGAAAAATACACAAAAGAATTAAAGTGCTTATTAGAACATATTTATAATACGGTTCCTAATAGAGATTGTTTTAAACTTGTTGTTTATCTTAAGTGTAACCATACGCAGAAAATATTAAACGTTATCACTTTGTTTAAGCAATATTTTGAGTTCGCCCATATTGTACTTAATATTGATATGGATAATATGAATGCGTTAGCGACAGCTAAAAAACTACTGTCAGAAGCAAGCACAAATATTGATAGTATAGCGTTTAACGCAAACCAAAATGATATTATTAATTTTAAATCTATAGAAAGTAAACAGTATGATTTAGCAAAAAGACATATCATCGCACAATATAATACCATGACACGATTATTAGGAGTGAAGGATAAAAATATACCAGTGGTGCTTCTTAATTGGAATACTTTAACTGGTAACACGCACCTCACTAACGGAGAATACTTTAGAGCAGGTATTATTTTTGAACAACTCATTGATATGAATCATCGTATCCATGCAATTGGTTATTGGTTAAATCACGAATTACATCACCAATATAATGCAAATGATGTGATATCAGAGCTGAATGGTATCGATTTATATCACCAATTTGATGGAAAAAGACCAGCATTTTTTACAAGTATGTTTTTTAAGAAATTATTTAAACAAGTGCTATTTAAGAATGAAGACTGTATAGTTTTAGGGTGTAATGATCAATTTCAAATCGTGGTATGGGATGCAGAACATTATAACCCATACTACACTATAAATGAGAAATCGGATTATTTGCTACATAAAGAGTATCAACTCAATATTTTGAATGCAGACAAAGGCACTTACAAAGTTAAACACTTAACTCTGGACAAAAATAATGGTGCACTTTATCAAGTTTGGCAGCAATACAATACGCGTCATGGTATGGATGAAGAAACTATTAATTATGTGAATAGAGTATCTTACCCTAAATTAGACGTTAGCGAAGTGGATATAGTAGATACAGTGTCTTATCATTTAAAGTTACAAACCAACGCGATACAAATCATTGAGTTTAAAAAATACTTTTAATCATCTTCATAAAACGTTTGAATACCATCTGTTATATATAAATAGCGGGTTACAATTTAAAACGCATCCTAGAACAACCGTTAATATAAAATGCTTTAGCATATTTATTGGAACTGCAATCATTTATCAGGTAGAGAAACATAGAAATCAATTTATTTATTGTAAGTAATGATTTTTATGTTTCTCTCTTTTTTAGTTATCAATGAAAAGACAAAAAAGATATATTACATTTTTGTCTTCTTTAAATGAAAAAAATAAGTAGAAAATATTAGATACTAGAAACACAAATATTCTATATTTTTCAAAAATGGTACTCGTTATGATGTTTTGTAGAGAGGATAGCGAGTATCATTTATTGAAAATGTCGATAAACAAGCACATTTTTCAATCGAGCTAATCTTCCCTATTTGTCATTTAACAAAATAATTTAGGAGGACGAACAAATGACTCAACAGGGAAACGTGCAAACGTATAGAGGCGACAATAAATTAATATTAGGTATTGTATTAGGCGTCGTTACTTTTTGGTTATTTGCACAATCATTATTAAATGTAGTGCCAACGTTACAACAATCGTTTGATAGTAATATTGGCACAATCAGTATCGCTGTAAGTATTACAGCATTATTCTCAGGGATGTTTGTGGTTGGAGCTGGCAGTCTTGCTGATAAAGTAGGACGTGTGAAAATAACTTATATTGGATTATGGTTGAGTATTATTGGCTCACTATTAATCATTATTAGCAACTTACCAGTATTACTCATTTTAGGGAGAGTGATTCAAGGTTTATCAGCAGCTGCAATTATGCCATCAACATTAGCAATTATGAAAACATATTTTGAAGGCAAAGATAGACAACGTGCATTAAGTTACTGGTCTATCGGCTCATGGGGCGGTTCAGGATTGGCATCATTATTTGGTGGCATGGTGGCCACATTTATTGGATGGCGATGGATTTTTATCTTATCAATAATTATTGCTTTGATGGCGATGTTACTTATAAAAGGGACGCCGGAAACAAAATCAGATAATACAACCGATTTAAAATTTGATTTTACAGGCCTCATACTTTTTGTAGTGATGATGTTAAGTATTAATATTGTTATTACACAAAGTGGTACATTCGGCATCGTTTCACCTTTAATATTGGGTCTGATTATTGTATTTGTATTAACTACAATGTACTTTATAAAAATTGAAAATAAAAAACGTAACCCACTTATTGACTTTAAATTATTTAAAAATAAAGCATATACAGGCGCAACGTTGTCGAATTTCTTACTTAACGGCGTGGCCGGTGCCTTATTAGTGGCAAATACTTTTGTTCAAAAGGGATTAGGTTTTAATGCGTTTCAAACAGGGCTTTTATCAATCACATATGTAGTAACTGTATTATTGATGATTAGAGTTGGTGAAAAAGTGTTACAAAAAGTAGGCGCAAAAAAACCTATGTTATTAGGAACTACTTTTAATATGATAGGTATTATTTTAATCTCATTAACGTTTTTACCAAGTGTATTATATGTCATTGTATGTATTATTGGTTATTTATTATATGGTTTAGGCTTAGGTTTTTATGCAACACCTTCTACAGATATGGCGATATCTAATTCGCCTGAAGATAAAGTGGGGGTAGCTTCAGGTATTTATAAAATGGCTTCTTCATTAGGCGGCGCATTTGGTATAGCTTTATCTGGTGCATTATATGGTGTTGTTACGGCAGCAACAAACGTGCAAATCGGTGCATTGGCAGGCTTATGGCTGAACGTCATCATGGCACTTTTATCATTTGTTATTATTTTATTGACAGTACCATCTTTTAAAAAGCAAATGAAAGCATAATTCTAAAATACAACGCTTTAGTTTAAAAAGTATATAATAGCAATTAGATATTATATATTTACAATAGGAGGAATAACCATGATGAAACATTTAATTGAAAAATTGAAAGAAAAAGAACCGCGTATGATTGAAATACGTCGTTATTTACATCAACATCCTGAGCTCTCTTTCCACGAAAAAGAAACGCCAAAATATATTGAATCATTTTATGAAGGAAAAGATTGTAAAGTCGAAACAAATGTGGGTCCTAACGGGTTGAAAGTTACGATTGACAGTGGAAAACCAGGTAAGACGATTGCAATTCGCGCTGATTTTGATGCTTTACCAATTCAAGAAGATACAGGATTAGCATTTGCTTCAAAAAATGAAGGTGTTATGCATGCATGTGGACATGACGCACATACAGCATACATGTTAATACTCGCAGAAACGTTAATCGAAATGAAAGACGACTTTAATGGCAAAGTAGTTGTCATTCATCAGCCAGCTGAAGAAGTGCCACCTGGTGGCGCGCAAGCAATGATTAAAGACGGTGTCTTAGATGGCGTCGACCATGTATTAGGTGTTCATGTCATGAGTCATATGCCTGCTGGCAATATATATTACAGAGAGGGCAACGTACAAACTGGACGTGACTTCTTTAAATTAAAAGTGAATGGCCAAGGCGGCCATGGTTCATCGCCACACACAGCAAATGACAGTATCGTAGCAGGTGCTTACTTTGTAAATGCCATACAAACAATCGTATCTAGACGTTTAAACCCGTTTGAAACTGGGGTCGTAACGATAGGTTCATTTGATGGTAAAGGTCAATTTAATGTTATTAAAGATAGTATCGAAATAGAAGGCGATATACGTGCGTTGACTGATAAGACCAAAAATACAATTAAAAAAGAAGTGAACCGTTTATCAGCAGGTTTAGAAGCAATGTTCGGTGTCGAATGTGAATTAGACTATCACGATGATTATCCAGCACTGTACAATGATCCTGAGTTTACTCAATTTGTGGTAGATACATTAGAAAATGCAGAAACAGATGCGATTAACAATGTTGAAAGATGTGAGCCACAACCACCATCTGAAGATTTTGCGTATTATGCTAAAGCAATTCCTAGCACATTTATCTACGCAGGTGCTTCACCTGAAAACGGTGATATCCACCCGCATCATCACCCTAAATTTAATATTAGTGAAAAAGCGATGCGTGTTTCTGCTGAAGCGGTAGGCATTGCTGTATTAAATTATTTGAAATAAAAGCAATACCTGCTAAATATTGAATGATGAAAGTTATAAAAATGGAGTTACTATAGAAGGAAGACTAAAGTGACAGATATTTGGTTAAGCAATGTATTTGAATCAAATGATTAAACATCTATTGATATTTATGAGAGTGAGAAAATGGAACCTATGACCTAAACATAGGCCGCTTTCTCACTCTTTTTTTGAGATAAGTATGGGATTTTGCACTTTCATATATTGTGGAACAGAAATAAATGGTTGTAATAAATTTGAATGCAATTTAAACTAACAATTAAAAATGAAGGTTTAATATATCTCTATTTAGTGTATATGTAAAATGAAAAATAGAAGGGGATGATTGCATTGAATGGCGAGAAAAAAATAAATGACTTGTTAGAAGACTATAATAAGCAATTAAAAAAATTATTTAAATATGATCATTCTAAGGCTTTAACATTTGATAATGATAAGCGAAGTAAAGTTAGAGAGCAAAAGGGCGTTTTTGTAATCTTTGAAAACAAAACACCTATTTTTGTTGGGCAAGCCGGTGGATTTATGACTGGTTATAAATTAACGCAAAAAGATTTATATGATAAATTAGGGCAATTTAATTTAGCTTCAGATACTGGAACTGCAAAATTTAGAAAAACTTATATCGAACAACATGAATTAGATGATTCAGAACTGAAACATATTAAAGCAGTAGAAAAAGATTTTAAATTTCAGTATATTAAAGTTAAAGAAAATAGAGCATTCATTAATATTTTAGAAATATTAGCTTTAGAATACGCCAAAAATAATAATATAAAATTATTCAATTTTGTATAATGACCCATGTTGTATTTCTGTGGTCTGTTAAGAAAGCAGTGATTAAAATGAATACGAAAACAGTTAAAATTCATTTTCAACAACACGATATCCTAGTGAAGCTACCGAAAGGCTATGACGAAAGGCGTCATCATCCATATCCGCTTATGCTAGTACAAGAAGGTTATGCATTATTTAAAGACGTTGAAGCAGATGTGATATTTGCAGACTTGGTTCCGAATGATAGAAAACTTGAACTTACACCATGGCATGCAGTAGTAGACGGCGTCAATTATGATGGAGGGGCAGATACTTATAAAAAGTGGATAATAGAGCAATTGATCCCTTATTTAAGAAAATGTTTTAATATATCACAAGAACATAAAGATATTGGGATTGGCGGCGTTTCTTTAGGTGGGTTATTTACTTTATATACATTATTGAAAGATCCAGAAACATTTGGCTATTATATATTGATATCTCCATCGATATGGTATCCAAGATTTGTTGAATTTATGAAACAACAAGAAATTATAAAACAAGATAAGCGTATCTATTGGTATGTGGGTGAACAAGAGGGACGACAACACATTAGCATAAAACAAGAAATGTTCACTCAGACAGAATTAGGTGTAGATATATTAAACGAATTAATGATTTCGGAAAATGCTTCATTTTATTATGAGACAAATAAAAGAGGTAACCATGAAATGTCTTATTTTAAAAAGTATTTTGCAAGAGCAATCAAAAAATTATTTTGATTTTGTCAATTTTAAGAAGAAATTAAGTCTTTAAGGCTAAAATTATCAGAAAATTCGTAATAGTAACGATAAAAATCTGACCTTTGTACAAAATAATGGTAAAATTTGGACTATATGGATTTTATAAATTGAATAATTTGCTTTATAATGATGCATCTATAAAATTCCTAATAAGTAAGTTCAAAGTAATTATTATTTTAAAACATAGGGGATGTTTTTATGACAGTGAAAACGAATAAGGTTTCAGGTAGTAAGTTATTGACTGGTATTGTATTATCTATATTAACTTACTGGCTGTTTGCCCAATCTTTTTTAAATATCGGGCCTAAGATCCAAACGACATTTGATGCGAGCCCAGATATCGTAAACATTTCAGTGAGTTTAACTTCATTTGTTACCGGCGTGTTTATGGTGGTTGCAGGGAATATTTCAGATAAGTTTGGAAAAGTAAGAATGACTAGGATAGCGTTAGTATTAAGTATTATTGGCTCACTTATGCTTATTGTTTCAGGAAACGTTGTACTACTTTTACTCGGTAGGATTGTACAAGGTTTCTCGGCAGCGATTATTATGCCGGCAACAATTTCAATTGTAAATGATTTCTTCGAAGGAGACGATAGGCAGAAAGCATTGAGTTTTTGGTCAATTGGCGCATTTGGTGGCACTGGACTATCGTCATTTTTTGCTGGAGCCATGGCTACATTTATATTTTGGCAATCGATTTTTATATTATCAATTATATTATCAATCGTAGCGTTGTTTTTATTGAATAAATTACCAGAAAGTCGTATAAATAAAGCTGAATCTAATCCGTTTGATTATATCGGTTTAGCCATTTTTATTATAATGATTGGCAGTATTAGTTTTGTAATAACCCAAGGTTACAAAATAGGGTGGCTTAACGCTATAACAGTGATTTTATTTGTTGTATTTGTAATTTGTATTTACATATTTTTCAAAGTAGAACGTGTCAAAAAAGCGCCATTTATAGATTTAGATTTATTTAAAAATAGACCGTATATTGGCGCAGTCATAGCTAACTTTTTATTAAATACTGGGGTTGGCGTTATTGCACTATTTAATATGTATGTGCAAGGTGGGTTAAAGCTAACAGCTTTCCAAGCTGGCTTACTGACGTTGCCGTATTTAATTTCATTATTGCTTATTATACGTTTAGGAGAAAAAAGTATTAAACGATTTGGCGCAAAGCGTGCAATGGTTATTGGCCCGATATTTACAGGATTAGGTGTTCTGTTATTCAGCTTAACGTTTTTTGATACACCTGTTTACGTGGTGATTGCATTAATTGGTGCCGTATTCTTTGGTGGGGGCACAGGATTATTTGCTACACCGGCATTAAGTACAGCAGTATCTACGACGCCTCCTGAAAAAGTTGGCGTGGCATCAGGTATTTTTAAAATGGGTTCTACATTAGGTGGTGCCTTTGGTATTGCGATTATGACTTCTATTTTTACTGGGATCATTGAGAGTGGCCAAAGCGTGCACAGCGCTGCTGGTATTGGTTTTATTGTGGGTACTTGTCTAGTATTATGCGGCGTGCTAACGAGTGCGATTGTAATACCAACACGGAAAATAAACTAAATATGGCTAACGTATAATTACCAGCTGTTTCTGGAATATAAACAAAAGATCTAGTTTTATATAAACGACATATGAAAGCATGCGTTAGGCATATGTTTATACCAGCTTTTAACTACCCAAATCATTTTGGTTAGGGGCGAGATAGAGATTTAATTCTTTTAATTAGATTTCTATCTCGCTTTATTTAATTTTTTACGTTATAAAACTAAATTACATTTCATAATTTTACATAGAAAATTAAAAGGATTATGATTAATACAAATATATACGAGAAAGGGGGGTTCTATGCAATACAAAACATATTATGAATCGCCAATCGGTCAAATAGCAATTACTTCAGATGGAGAGGCGATTACAGGTTTATGGTTGCCTAAGCATAACGATTTTGAATTAAATTATAATGAACCTTTAACAGAAGCAAAATTGCCCATATTTACAAAAGCAATTACATGGCTTGATGCATATTTCGCAGGAAATAATCCCAAAATTGATTTTGAATTAAAAGCTACAGGGTCGGAATTTAGAGAACAAGTTTGGGAGATTTTATTAGACATTCCATATGGCGTAACAGTGACTTATGGCGATATTGCGAAAAAAATAGCAATTAAAAGAAATAAACAAAAAATGTCTTCACAAGCAGTTGGCGGTGCTGTCGGTACCAATCCAATTTCTATAATGATCCCTTGCCATAGAGTAGTTGGTAAAGATGGCAGTCTTACAGGTTATGGAGGCGGCATCGATACGAAAATTGAGCTATTACAACTTGAACAAGTCAATATGAAGCCACTTTATAGACCCAAACATAGCACTAAGCCATAAATGACGCACAAAATAGCGTAGCTTTCTATGCTCAGAACAATTAAGTATAAAACATAGAAATATGAAAGTTAGATTATTGTATATATATGCAATTTCATCAGTGTCGAGCTAGCGTAACTAGATATTAAGATAAAGCCAAAGCTAGAAATGCTATTCACTTTCATTTTTTATTTAAAAAATTATATTTTTAAAAAATAAAAAATTATTTTAGCACCAAGTTGCTTATTAATCTCATTGTGTTATCCTAAAAAACGTCTTTCCTATTTATACTAGAGGGGTGGAAAATTTGGAAAATACAAGAAAATCATTTTCTAGTGTGTTTATTTATTCAGCACTAGTAGTTGGTATATTAGTAATAATTGGTGCTATTTTTCCAGCTAAATTTGGAGAAATTACAGGTGTTATATCTACTTGGGTAACGAAAACATTTGGTTGGTATTATATGTTGTTATACACAGTGATTTTAGGTTTCTGTGTGTTTTTGTTGTTTAGCCCGATTGGGAAGTTGAAATTAGGTAAACCAACAGACAAACCAGAATTTCATACAGTGTCTTGGTTAGCAATGTTGTTTAGCGCTGGTATGGGTATCGGTCTCGTATTCTATGGTTCATCTGAACCGATATCACACTTTCTATCTCCACCGACTGCAGATCCAGAAACAAAGGAAGCAATGGCACAAGCCTTTAGGTCATCATTTATTGACTATGGCTTTCACCCGTGGGCAGTCTATGGCGTAGTTGCATTAGGTTTAGCATATTCACAATTTCGTAAAGGAGAAAATGGATTAATTTCAAGGACATTAAGACCAGTGCTTGGAGATAGAGTAGATGGTCCCATCGGTGTTATTGTTGATGTGTTAGCTGTATTTGCCACGATCATAGGGGTAGCAGTTTCTTTAGGTGTTGGCGCAATACAAATAAACGGTGGCTTGAATTATTTGTTCGGTGTGCCGAATAACGCTGTAGTTCAAGGTATTATTATCGCTGTAGTTACAGTATTATTTTTATATAGTGCCTGGAGCGGCTTGAGTAAAGGCATTCAATATTTAAGTAATTTAAATATGTTTTTAGCAGCATTATTACTTATTGTTATTTTTATCGTAGGTCCTACAGTACTTATATTAAATATGATGACCAGTGGCACGGGGGATTATCTCAATTCACTTATTTTTAATAGTCTAGATGTCGCACCGTTAAATGAGCAAAAAGCGGAGTGGCTCCAAAGCTGGACAATTTATTATTGGGGCTGGTGGATGAGTTGGAGTCCATTCGTTGGTATTTTTATCGCGAGAATCTCAAAAGGGCGTAGTATTCGTGAATTTGTGATTGCAGTTTTAGGTGTGCCAGTAGTGGTTAGTATTATCTGGTTTAGTGCATTCGGTATGACTGGTATAGATACTGGCCAATCTCATAATGAAATATTTAAAATGCCCCCCGAGACGCAATTGTTTGGTATTTTTAATGAATTACCGTTCGGTTTTATTCTATCAATTATCGCACTAGCCTTAATTGCTTCATTTTTTATTACATCTGCGGATTCAGCAACTTTTGTGTTAGGCATGCAAACAGCCTATGGCACATTAAATCCTTCAGGTTTTATAAAAATTGTATGGGGCATTGCATTGGCAGCTATTGCTTACGTACTCTTACTTGCTGGTGGAGATACTGGGTTAGACGCATTACAATCTGCAGCCATTATCTCTGCTTTACCTTTCAGTTTTGTAGTGATATTAATGATGATATCTTTATACAAAGATGGTAATAAAGAACGTAAACATTTAGGCTTATCTTTACAACCAAAAAGACATATCCAAAGCCAAGATCGTGATTAAATAATTACTAAGAATTGGACAGGTATAGCTCAGTTACATTAGAAAAAAGGATGGTTTTTACTAAAAATAACGTAAAAACCATCCTTTTTAATATTTTTATATAGAAATATTGTGATATTAATCATTTTAGATATTTCAGTGTACTTGTTCATTTCTAAAACTTTCAATAGAGATAAATATATTACTAAAATATAAAATAATTGAGAGACTATATTCATACATGTTTAAATTTAGGTTATGAGCGTGATGGTCATATTTAGCGTTAAATTTAAAGGATAGGAAAACGGCATCTAGGCAAGTATATAGATTGATAAGCGACAAATGTTAAATATAATAATGCACCTTTATTTTTAAAAATAAAGGTGCATTTTACTTAATCTTAGAAATGATATTCTAGACTATTTTGTTATATATTTATATTTTCGGTTAATGATGAAGAATGAGATAAGATTAAGTGATTTGAATTCTAATTTAAGGTATTATAATTACGGATATGATTATGAATGCTTTCAAGGTAGAATATACCTTTTGATTCATTTGCTAATTCAACCTCGTGATTAAACTCAAGATTATCGAAACGTTTAAAGAACGCTTCATACGTATCAACAGAGATTTCTGTACGATGGTTTAATAAATTTTTATGGCCTTCGATGTCAAGTGCATCTCGATAGCCTTCTACTATTTTACCACTGAAGAATTCACCAACTGAGCCTGATCCATAGCTGAATAAGCCAATTGTATCCCCAGCATTGAGTTCATGATGCGTTTCTAGTAATGAAATTAAACTTAGATATAATGAACCAGTATAGATATTACCAACATAACGATTGTAATAAGTCGCTGCATCATACCCTGATGTTAATCGTTCTTTGGTTTGTTCATCGATATCATCTGTTAAAATTGAATCAAGTGCTTTTTTACCCATTTTTGTAAAAGGCACGTGGAAACATAAGGATTTAAAATAATCTAGTGAAATATGATGTCTACGCGCATACTCATTCCAACTTTCTTGGAATGAATGAATATAAGCATCTTTTGATAACGCGCCGTCTACAAGTGGGTATGATTGACCACTTGGGCGCCAGAAATCATATACATCTTCAGTAAATGCTACAGCATCATCATTTAGTTCAAGAATGCGTGGATTTTGTGTTATCATCATAGCAACTGCGCCTGCACCTTGAGTTGGCTCGCCACCAGATTCTAAACCATAACGTGCAGTATCACTAGCAATGACTAAAACTTTTTCATCAGGGCGGTTTGCTAAGTAATCTTTTGCGAGTTGAATAGCAGGTGTTGCAGCATAGCATGCTTCTTTCATTTCAATACAACGCGCAAAAGGTTGAATACCTAATAGATTATGTATTTGAACTGCTGAAGCCTTAGCAGAATCGATAGCAGATTCAGTTGCAACAATAACCATGCTGATTTGTTTCTTATCATCTTCTGTAATAATATCTTTGGCAGCATTTGCACCCATAGATACAATATCTTGACTCATAGGACTCACTGCCATTTCATTTTGGCCAATACCAATAAGGAATTTATTTGGATCAACTTGTCGAGATTCAGCAAGTTTAGCCATGTCTACATAAAAACTTGGAACATAAAAATTGATTTGATCAATACCAACTGTCATAAAGCATAACGACACCTTTCTTTATATAAATAAGCAACTGTATCATACCAAATGATACGTATAAAATACAATAATTTATAACACGTGATAAAGGAGACGAACAATGAAAAAAATAGCAATTGTAAGTGCCAAACGTACACCAATCGGGAGATTTAGAGGGAAATTAAGCAATTATACCGCAGTAGAATTAGGCACAAAAACACTGGAGGCTGCTATGTCAGCAATTAATATTAAACCAGAAATGATAGAGCAAGTGATTTATGGCAATGTATTGCAAAGTGGGAGTGGTCAAAATCCTGCCCGTCAAATAGCAATCCATTCTGGTGTTCCAAATACAACTCCAGCTATGACAATTAATGAAGTGTGTGGGTCTGGCTTGAAATCTATTATTTTAGGAAAGCAATTAATCCAATTAGGTGAAGCTAAAGTAATAGCTGTAGGTGGCGTAGAAAGCATGACAAACGCGCCTAAGTTAGTACTTAATGAAGACGAAGCCCCTGTAGATAGTTTTATGCACGATGGCCTTACTGATGCATTTTTAAACGTGCCTATGGGTATTACAGCCGAAAAAATTGCTGAAAAGTACAATGTATCACGTGAAGCACAAGACCATTTTGCTAATGAATCTCAACAAAAAGCACAACAAGCGTCAGCAGCAGGTAAATTTAATAATGAAATCGTTCCATTAGAAGATGTAAATGGAGAAATGATGACTACGGATGAAGGTATTCGCGGAAATAGTAGTGTTGAGAAATTAAGTACATTAAAAACGATATTTAAAAAAGATGGTACCGTAACAGGTGGTAATGCGTCTAGTATTAACGATGGCGCATCAACTATCATTTTAATGGATGCTGACTATGCGAAACAAGAAGGCTATGATATTTTAGCTATAGTTGGTGCGCATGCCGAAATCGGGTGTGATCCTGAGTATATGGGCTATGCGCCATATCATGCTGTGACAAAATTATTAGATAAAACAGATAAAGTCATTGATGACTTTGATGTAGTAGAAATGACAGAAGCTTTCGCATCGCAAAGTATTCCTGTAAGAGACCATTTAGGTATATCTGAGGATAAGTTAAATTTATATGGTGGGGCGATTGCATTAGGTCATCCTATTGGTGCAAGCGGTACTCGCTTAGTCACAACTTTAGTTAATATTTTAGCTCAAGAAGATAAACAATCGGGCGTAGCAACTGCCTGTATCGGTGGCGGTTTAGGCATTGCAATCCAAATTGAAAAGGAGAATAACTAATGGATCCATTAGGCAAGACATTTCGTCATTTGTCCAGAACAGAAAAGTTAGAGGAATTAGTAATTAAAGGATGGTTATCTGAAGAAAATAAAAGTGTGTTACTCAATAACCCTTTAATTTCAGAAGAGATTGCGAATAGTCTTATAGAAAATGTCATTGGTCAAGGGACATTACCTGTAGGTTTATTACCTGAAATCAAAGTAGACGATAAATCATATGTTGTGCCAATGATGGTCGAAGAACCTTCAGTAGTTGCAGCAGCCAGTTATGGTGCAAAGCTTGTAAATCAAACTGGGGGCTTTAAAGTTGTTTCTAGTGAGCGTTTAATGATTGGGCAAATTGTATTTGATGGTGTGTTAGATACTGCAGTTTTAGAACAACGTCTTCAACAACTTGAACCACAAATGAAACGTATTGCGGATGAAGTATATCCTTCAATAATTGAGCGTGGCGGTGGTTTTCGTAAAATTGAAATAGATACATTCCCCGAGGAAGGCTTATTGTCATTAAAAGTTTACGTAGATACAAAAGATGCAATGGGCGCAAATATGTTGAATACCATTTTAGAAGGGATAACAGCATATTTAAAAAATGAATTAGAACATGTTGATATATTGATGAGCATTTTATCTAATCATGCAACTGCATCTGTCGTTAAAGTACAGGGAGAAATCACAGTTGATGCATTGTCAAAAGGTGGGCGTGATGGTCAAGATGTAGCCAAAAGAATGGAACGTGCATCTGTATTGGCTCAAGTTGATATTCACCGTGCAGCCACACATAATAAAGGTGTGATGAATGGCATTCACGCTGTAGTGTTGGCGACAGGTAATGATACTCGTGGGGCTGAAGCCACAGCGCATGCATATGCAAGTAAAGACGGTCAATATCGTGGCCTAGCTACGTGGCATTATAATGAAGAAAAACAAGTGCTTGTAGGGACAATTGAAGTGCCTATGACATTGGCTACTGTAGGCGGTGGCACCAAAGTATTACCAATCGCAAAAGCGTCTTTAGAATTAATGAAGGTTGATTCTGCGCAAGAATTAGGTCACGTCGTTGCTGCCGTGGGGTTAGCACAAAATTTTGCGGCATGTCGTGCATTGGTTTCTGAAGGTATTCAACAAGGCCATATGAGTTTACAATATAAATCATTAGCAATTGTAGTAGGTGCGCAAGGTGAAGAAATTGCTCAAGTAGCAGAACGCTTAAAAACACAAGATCGTGCAAATACAGCCGTTGCACAACAATTGTTAGAAGAATTAAGATTGCAAAAACAATAATATTAAAATAACCCCTGAATGATTTTGATGTGTGCCCCAAAAGTTGAACTGAAAATCTAACTTTTAGGGGCTTTTTGCATATAAGTAAATTAGATAGTAAATTTTAAAGTAATTGATTTATTTGAAACTTTGTATACCATATAATTAAAATATGAAGAAATTAAAAAAAGGGGAAATGATTAATGATAAATAATAAATTACCTTCATTATTATATACGGGGAACGCTAAAAGTGAGGTGCCTATCCTTGCTCATGAACAAGGGATACAAACTATTACGGCAGAACCATGGTTAGAAATTTCTGATAAGGGATTACAACTCGAAGGACTCTGCTTTGACAGAAATGGATACTTGATACTTTGCGAAGTTTTTGGGGGAACTATTTTTCATGTAGCCCTGCCTGATAAAAAAATAACTCGATTATTAAAGTCACATAAAGAAAATCCAGCAGCCGTTAAAATACATAAAGACGGACGTTTATTTGTCTGTTATTTAGGTGATTTTGATCGTTCAGGTGGTATTTACGCTGTTGATGCAAATGGCAATAAGATTCAAGAAATTGTATCAGATATTGAAACAGAATATTGTGTGGACGATTTAGTATTTGATCGTAAAGGCGGGTTTTATTTTACGGATTTCAGAGGTTATTCTACAAATCCTAAAGGTGGCGTGTATTATGTTTCACCAGACTTTCAATCTATTACACCTGTTATACAAAACTTAGCGGTTGCCAATGGTGTAGCACTTAGTACGGATGAAAAAACATTGTGGGTAACAGAAACGAATACGAACCGATTACATCGTATTGATTTATTAGAAGACGGTGTGACCATCGCACCATTTGGAGCGTCTATACCTTATCATTTCACAGGGCATGAAGGTCCTGATTCGTGTTGTATAGATAGTGATGATAATTTATATGTTGCAATGTATGGTCAAGGAAGAGTGCTAGTATTTAATAAGAGAGGTTATCCAATAGGGCAAATATTGATTCCAGGAAGGGATCAAGGTCATATGCTTCGTTCAACGCATCCTGCATTTATTCCAGGAACAGATCAACTGATTATTTGTTCAAATGATATTGAAAATGATGGTGGCTCTTGGATTTATACAGTAAAAGGATTCGCTAAAGGACACCATAGCTACCAATTTCATTAAACACAATCAAACTTTAAAATATTTACCTGTAATGAGCAGTCATTTGATATTGCTTAGTTACAGGTTTTTTTATTTTAAAAAATTTTCAAAAAAAGTAAATTTTAATATATAAGACAATGTCAGTGTATGGTAGTACTTTAGGGGATCAGGTAAGAATAGATGTAATAAATAAGTACGTTGTAATTAAAAAATTTCATGGTATTTTGATGTAATAGTAAAATATTTAAGGTAAAATTTATGAAAAAGTTATAAATACACGATTGAAAGCGTATTCATTTTTAAATATGATATTAATTAACAAAGGGAGGTGTTCGTTATTTTTACGCGAAAAAATAAGAATGACGAAGATAACGTAAATACGAAGAAGCCATTAGGTGTGACATCTGCAGTAATTACCTTATCAATTATGATTATTACTATGTTATTTACAGTGGCTGTATTAGAAAAAGAACCTCATATTCCATTAATGATAGGAACTGCAGTCGCAATTATAATGACAATGATGCATGGCTATGAATTTCGTGAAGTAGAAGAAATGATGTATAAAGGCATACGGCATGCGTTACCAGCTATTGTAATCATTATACTTGTAGGTTTAGTAATTGGTTCATGGATTGGCAGTGGTGTTGTGGCGACAATGATTTATTATGGTTTACAATTAATAGATCCACGTTATTTTTTAGCAGTTGTGGTCATTTTATGTAGTGTTGTCGCATTAGCTATTGGCAGTAGCTGGTCCACAATGGCAACTGTTGGTGTTGCGTCAATGGGCATCGGTATTAGCATGGGCATTTCTCCAGGCATGGTTGCTGGCGCAGTTATTTGTGGTGCTTATTTTGGTGATAAAATGAGTCCACTGTCTGATACAACAAATCTTGCTTCAGGTTTATCAGGCGTTGAATTATTCGAGCATATTAAGCATATGTTTTACACGACGATACCAGCTGTAATCATTGCGTTAATCGCTTTTTTCTTTATGGGTATGCAATATGGCAATAAAAACTTTGATACAAAAAGAATTGATGCAATCCTTAACACAATGCAAGATAACTTTGTCATAACACCTTGGTTATTATTAATACCTTTAATAGTAATCGTCCTAGTCATATTTAAAGTGCCAGCGATACCCGCCATTTGTGTTGGTATTATATTTGGTTTCTTTGCTCAAATATTTGTACAAGGTGGATCGATAACAGAAGCATTAACAGCTTTACAAACAGGTTATACGATCGAATCAGGAAACAAACTTGTAGATGAACTATTTAATCGTGGTGGATTAGAATCGATGTTTTATACTATATCACTGACTTTAGTAGCGATGACTTTTGGTGGTGTGCTCGAATACTCAGGCATGCTATCAGCATTGATTTCACTGATTTTAAGAGTAGCGCAAACTACTGGTTCATTAATTGCATCTGTCATTATATCTTGTATTGGGACTAACTTTACGTGCTCAGAACAATACATATCTATTATTGTACCGTCAAGAATGTACGCTAATGCTTTTAAAGAAAAGAATTTACATCCTAAAAACCTATCGAGGGCACTCGAAGATGGTGGCACGTTAACGTCCGTATTTGTACCCTGGAATACGTGTGGTGTGTTTATAGCATCAACACTAGGCGTATCTGTAATGGAATACGCACCGTTTGCGATTGTTAATTATACGGTACCAATTATTTCAGTTATCTTTGGTTATGTTGGCTTTAAAATAATTAAATTAAAAGAAATAGATAAAGAAGACTCAGATAATGCAAACTTGGCTTAAAACTTAACATGATAAGCTAAGATGTGGTTGAGTATTAGAAGCGTATCGTTAATTACAAAAAATTCAAGGTAAATCAAAAAAGGTGATTGTTATTTTTATTTCAATAGTAGAAACTAGACATTTATAGTTTAATGATGAAGCTTAAAACGATAAATAACAGTAATGAACGCCATACCAAATGATTTATTGTGTTAACCTAAGTTATCTACAATGATAACTTAGCACGTCAATTTCTTTTTATGATATCTGTTAATTAAAAAGATTGAAAAATTAGAATTTAGCCGTATACTAGAATGTACAAATTGAAGTTAGGTATAGAGGAGCACGCATATGGATATTAAGCATATGAAATATTTTGTTGAGGTTGTAAACCAGCATGGTATGACGAACGCTTCTAAATCTTTATATATTGCACAACCAACGATTAGTAAAGCGATTAAAGATATAGAAAAAGAATTAAATATGCCGTTATTTGATCGAAGTAATCGTCAACTTGTGCTAACGGATGCTGGAATGGTTTTTTATCAAAAATGTAAAGAAATATTAGCGCTATATAAAGATTTACCTAGAGAAATCAATAGTTTAGTTGGCTTAGAAACAGGACATATTAGCATCGGATTATCTGCTGTCATGAATATGAATAAATTTATTCATATATTAGGTGAGTTCCATCAACAATATCCTAATGTCACTTATAATTTAGTTGAAAATGGTGGCAAAATGATTGAGCATCAACTGATTAATGATGAAATAGATATTGGTATTACAACGTTGCCAGTCGACCAATCTATTTTTCATTCGTTGCCTTTATATCAAGAAGAGTTAAAATTGGTTTTGAATCAAGAGCATCATTTAGCTAATTACCAGAAAGTGCAAATGGCCATGCTAAAAGATGAAGATTTTATACTATTTAATGAAGATTTCTATTTAAACGATAAAATAATTGAAGCAGCAAAAAATGCTGGTTATATCCCTAATACAGTATCAAAGATTTCACAATGGAACTTTATTGAAAACTTGTTAAACGCACATTTAGGTGTGAGTATTTTACCTGAAAATATTGTGAATTTATTGGATAGTAATTTTAAAAATATAACACTTGAAGATCCTGGCATGCGTTGGGAATTAGGCGTGATTTGGAAGCGCGACAAATATTTAAGTTATGCAACTAGGCAATGGATAGATTTTATGAAACAACGACTATAATATATAGACAAGCGAGAAAACAAACAAGCCGCTTTATTAAAGTAGATATTTTGTTGCATGAAAAAGGTATATACAAATGAGGTTAATCATTACTGAATGATTATAGCGTTTTTTACAGTAATTTAGTTAATTTGCGGGAGTCGGAACGGGAATCCAATTAAAGCTATTTGGTCCCGTGCTGCTCCCGTTATTTTTTAGATATAAGCATTCATTTATAAATAGTTCATAACGTAAATAATTTTGATAGATATGGCTATTTCTAGATAAAGTATAGACTTACATAATATGTAAAAACGTTTCCATAGATAAAAGTAATAGCTAGTATAAAAAAACAATATTTTTATTATAAATTGTGGCGCGTTATACTAATAATGTAATCAATAAAATAGTTATATATAAAAGTACGAAATGAATAAAACAATAAAGGAACAAAGGATGATGAGTATTGCAGGTAGCATTAAAGATAGTCAAAATTATGTTTCAAGCGTTAATTATTATGGGTATTACTTTTATTGGTAATAAGATTCAAATGATTTTCCATATTCCAATTGCAGGTAGTATTGTTGGATTGATTTTATATTTTTTGTTACTTCAATTTAAAATAATTCCAACAAAATGGGTAGAAGAAGGTTCTAAATTTTTCTTAGCAACAATGGTATTTTTCTTTGTCCCATCTGTAGTAGGTGTTATGGATGTTGCGTCTATGATTAATCTCAATTTTATTTTATTCTTTATTATGATTGTAATAGGCACGTGTTGCGTTGCTTTAATCTCAGGGTACATTGCTGAAAAAATGGTTAAAACTGAGCAATACGGGAATGGTCAAAATTAGATGACATTTCTAAAAGCAATAATAATGATTGTATTAACAGTTTGTATGTACGTTGGAGCAAAAAAATTACAGTTTAAATATAGAAGCCCATTTTTAAATCCAGCACTAGTGTCATCCATTGGGATTATTATTGTACTATTAATATTTAATATAGATTATCAGCAATATATGATTGGCGGTAAATGGATTCACTATTTATTAAATTGTACAGTGGTCGCTTTGGCATATCCGCTGTATCAAAACCGTCATAAAATATTAGCTAATGGAAAAATCATATTTAGTAGCGTTATTGCAGCTGTGATATTGAACTTCGTATTTGTATACGTCATTTTGAAAACATTTGGCTATTCAAAAGAAGTCATTGTTACGATGCTACCAAGATCAATTACGGCGGCAGTTGGTATTCAAGTATCACATCAAATGGGAGGTGTCGATGCAATTGCTGTGTTGTTTATTATAGCTACTGGTTTAATAGGTAGTATTCTAGGCGCGTATTTGATTAAATTTGGAAGGTTTAAAACATCAATTGCCAAGGGATTAACATTTGGCAACGCATCGCATGCATTTGGTACAGCACAAGCGCTTGATATTGATTTAGAAGCAGGTGCTTTTAGTTCAATTGGTATGATTTTGACAGCGTTATTGAGTTCAATTGTACTGCCTATACTCATGATCTTTTTATACTAAGTATAAGCCTAGCAATGATTAAAAATATTAACTATTTTATGTAATGAAAAATTAAATCGCTAAAATTCGGAAGGAGCAATTTTTACAATGGCAAAAATTAAAGCAAATGAGGCATTAGTAAAAGCATTACAAGCATGGGATATAGATCACTTATATGGTATTCCTGGTGATTCAATAGATGCAGTAGTGGATAGATTAAGAACAGAAAGAAATAATATAGAATTTATTAATGTGCGACATGAAGAAGTTGCTAGTTTAGCTGCTGCAGGGTATACAAAATTAACAGGTAAAATCGGTGTTGCACTCAGTATTGGTGGCCCAGGGGTGATTCACTTATTAAATGGTATGTATGATGCAAAAATGGATAACGTGCCGCAATTAATTCTAGCAGGGCAAACAGATAGTACAGCATTAGGCACAAAAGCATTCCAAGAAACGAATATTAATAAAATGGTTGATGACGTAGCTGTGTATAAACACCAAGTATCTGAAGATGATAAAGATATATTTGGTATTGTAAATGAAGCAATCCGTACAGCTTATGAGAAAAAAGGTGTAGCCGTTTTAATCTTGCCTAATAATTTATTAACACGTAAAGTAAAAGATACTACAGACCAAAAAGTAGACACTGCACCACCTGCACGCGTAGCGCCTAAACCACGCAGTATTAAAAAAGCGGCTAAGTTAATTAATAAAAGTAAAAAACCAGTTGTGCTACTTGGTACTGGTGCAAAACATGCCAAAGATGAAGTACGTGAATTTATAGAAGCATTCAAAATACCAACAATCTTAACGTTACCAGCGAAAACGATTCTGCCAGATGCACACCCTTATAATTTAGGTAACCTAGGTAAAATTGGTACTAAAACTTCATATCAAGCAATTCAAAACGCAGATTTATTAATCATGGTAGGTACTAACTATCCGTATTTAGATTATCTACCTAAGAAAAACATCAAAGCTATACAAATTGATACAAATCCAGAAAATATAGGACATCGTTTTGATATAAATGTGGGTATTCTAGGTGATAGTAAACTCGCATTACAACAATTAACTGATTCAGCTAAACATGTAGCTAACCGCGATTTCTTAAATAAAATATTAGAAAGAAAAGCTACATGGGACGCTTGGATGGCTGAAGACATGGCTAATGACAGCAAACCAATTAGACCAGAACGTTTAATGGGTGCAATTAATAAAGTTAGAACTGATGATGCTATATTTGCTATAGATGTTGGAACAGCGACTGTATGGTCTACGCGTTATCTAAACTTAACAGTAAATAATAAATTTATTATCTCAAGTTGGTTAGGTACAATGGGCTGTGCTTTACCTACAGCATTAGCAGCAAAACGTGAATATCCAAATCGTCAAGTTGTTGGTATTATTGGTGATGGCGCGTTTGATATGGTTATGCAAGATTTTGCTACCGCAGTGCAATATGATTTACCAATGACATTATTTGTATTAAACAATGAACAACTTTCATTCATTAAATATGAACAACAAGCTGCAGGTGAATTAGAATATGCCATTGACTTCACTGATATTGATTTAGAAAAATTTGCTGAAAGCTTTGGTGGCGTAGGATACACACTTAAAGATCCAAACAGAATTGATGAAGTTGTCGAATCAGCTATGGCTGAAGATAGACCAACAATTGTTAATGTTTATGTAGATGAAACCGCAGCGCCATTACCAGGTAAAATTGTAAATGAAGAAGCAATGAATTATGGTAAATGGGCATTTAGATCTATTACAGAAGATAAAAAATTAGACTTAGATGAATTACCTCCAATTTCTACAGCTGTTAAACGTTTCTTCTAAATAAGTAGATAATGTAGACAGAGTGGCAGAGACAATATATTATGCTCAATGACTTTGCGTCTTGTTAAAATCTCAAAGTATAAACGTTGAAGTGGTTATAAAACAATTAGAGACCCAACTGGGTCTCTTTTTTATATCAAAGATATTTAAGTTAAGAGTGATACATGAATCAAGTTCATACATAAGTGTGGTAAACGTTAAAAGAATTATGAGCTTTAGCTCATGTAAAGCGCATGCGTAAGTGCTCCCAAAGCAATAACTAAAAGCGTAACGCTTTAGAATTAATTTTTTATTTACATTTTTAGTCTAGTTGTCTACTGCTTATATAGTATTAGGAGCAAGACATCATAAGATATTTTGGTTCTTTTTATTATTGATTTATTTTATAAGTTAGTTTGTTCTATGAAATAAGGATATAATTTGAAAATTGATTGAAAATTCAGCTTAATACCTATAAAGTATAATATTATAGATATAAG
>FLSG01003549.1_pt1 | contig 99592 bp, 86 predicted proteins | sample 1550511 | NCBI WGS metagenome assembly FLSG01 (sample SAMEA4031768, study PRJEB14383) | metagenome | biome: human; feature: oral; material: saliva | place: Philippines | collected 2014
CAAACTCACGATAAAGAATTCTATGAAGATATCGGAGAAAAAGGCGGAGAAAAAACTTCCCAAACTCACGATAAAGAATTTTATGAAGATATCGGCCAAAAAGGCGGAGAACACAATTCTAAAAATAACACGCAAAACAATAAGCGATAAAATTACTCCTCAATTTAAAACATTTCCTACTGCCGAATTCACGATCGAATTCAAAAGCTTTCCCAATCTAATAAATTTTTAAGTCAAAAAATACTCCCAATAATTAATTTAAAATACTGAATATTCGTTTGGTATATAAAACACTTATATATCAAATTAGGGCTATATACAAAGTTTGATATATTGTATATAGCCTTTGATTGTTATTAGTTTTTTAAGATTTCGTGTGATGAATTAAGCCTATTTTTATAAACTATATATTTACCTCTTTCGCAAAACCATCTTTTTAAAATATATGTATAGTAGTTTAGCTTTATAATCGTATTTTTATTTCTTATTATTTAATAATCGCTTCTGATTTTTGGTTATATAAAATAATTTTATGTTCATATAAATATATAACTTTAATGTAAAATTTACATATTAAATACGTACTTAATATAGGGTTAAAAGAGTATTGCTAAAATGATGAGACAAGACCATAAAGAAATAGTTAGAGGAGGATATCATATGAAAAAGCATCAATCGATTGCATTTCGTGCTGCAACGAGTTTTGTCTTATTATTTAGTCTTGTTATTACCCCACAAACAGCACAGGCTAGTGGCGCTGGAAAACCGGCAGACAATACTACAACAACACAACAAGAAAATGATAATAAAATCAAACTATTAGATAAAAAGCCTGAAGTTGCAGATATAAAGAAACAGAATAAACCCAATCGTGTTATTACAAATATAAATGGGAACCCTCAGACAGAAATGGGATTTAGTTGGTATACCTCAGATAAATTTGAAGATTCAAAAGTATGGGTATCAGAGTCAAAAAACTTTAAAAACGCAAAAACATTTGATGTGAAACCTAAAAAAGTGAAATCAAAATATCTTGAAAGAGATAAACATGGTCATATTATTTTTAAAGACATTGCTAAAAATGATGAAGGTGAACCTATCAAAGACAGAAATGGCGAGGAAAAAGTAAACGGTTATTATACAGATAAACATGCTGGTGGACCGGAATGGATGAGCGGTGATAAGCATGGTAAAACAAATTTAATAAGCGAAGCAGAATATACATACAAAGCGCAGGCAAAAGATTTAAAACCGAATACGAAATACTATTATAAAGTAGGTAGTGAAAAAGGGGGAAAGAGCCAGATAGGACAATTTAAAACGGCTGGTAAAAAAGGTGACCCATTTAATTTCGTACAATATACAGATACACAAAACGCATTTTGGAATGAGCATGTAAGAAACGAAGCAACATTTGGCGCTGATACATTAATGAATGCAATTCAAACTGCCGGAGATCCAAGCTTTGCTTTACACACAGGTGATTTTGTAGAAACAGCAGAAGTTGAGGATGAATGGAAAGATTTATATGAGCAGTCCAGACCTTCATTCATGTCATTGCCAGTCGTTGCTGCAGCAGGGAATCATGATGAATATGCGCTGAACGAAGAGGATGAGAAATTATTAACTAAGTTCAACGAACACGTGAACGTGCCGAAAGAGAATGATGAGGTTAATGGCGGCTCTTATTATTCATTTGATTATAATGGTGCTCACATGGTTGTTGCAAATACCAATGACAATAAAAAATCTAAAGACAATCCAGATGAAAAAGCCATTGGTAAAAAACAGATGGAATGGATTAAGAAAGATATCAAAAAAGCACGTGACAATGGGGCAAATTGGGTTGTGTTAAATTTACACAAACCAATGTATTCTAAATCTTACCACGCTTTATCAGACGAAGACGTGAAGAAAATTAGAAAAGAACTTACAAAAGAAATAGATGATTTAGATGTTGATTTAGTGTTACAAGGCCATGATCACGTATTATCTCGTACGCATCCACTTGAACATACTTCAACTAAAAACAGTTTCGTTAATGCTAAAAAAGAAGATACGAAGCAATTTGTTGGTGATGATAACGTAACTTATTATAATAATCCAAAAGGTTCAGTGTATGTGTTACCAAATACAGGCGGTACAAAAGAGTATGACAGTATTTATGATCGTTCATTAGAGCATATTAAAAAAGTGAGACCAGAATTGAGTTGGTTAACTGAAAAAGATTTAGAACACTATAACAGTCTATTTAAAGTAGGTAAACAACCTCAAGAAACAGATGCATTTAAAGATAGTCATTCAAATAACCGTGATTCTTCTTCGCAAAACTTCTCAGTTTATGAAGTAGAAGGTAATACATTAAAAGTTAAAATCTATCAATTAAATGGCGATATCAGCGACGGTGAACAGCGTAATATTGAATTAGTAGACGAATTTGGTATTCAAAAAAACAATAAATAATTAAATCAATGCCTAAGTTAGCTGATATTAGCCTAGCTTAGGTCGTTTGATTTCTTGGGAAATTGAGGTTTGATATATAGTGAAACAAATAGTAAAATGCATTACATTCATGACATTGTTCTGTCTCGTTTTAGCTAGTTGTAGTAATAGCAAACAAACAACGCAGCAATCGGAGGAGAAAGCCGCTCATACTGAAAAAACTCAATCTTCCAAAGAACTTATTACAGATAAAGATAAAAAAATGATTAAAAAAGAGCTCTTATCATGGCTTGATGAGCATGAAAAAGATAATCATAAAGCTGTCTCAAACCGTTATTTTGGTAATGGTAGTATGTCTGATGGAGATTGGTACGCTGGTAGCGAAGATGGTGAAATTCAAGTGAGTAATAGAGACAAACCTGGGGCGAAAGCATTCGATTTGCATACAGTAACAGGGGCGGTAACTTATACATCCCATAAAGGAACAACGGGTATAGATAAAGATGCAGAAACTTTATCTAATATTGAAGGTTATAATAAAGTGGCGGATACGAACAAACCTGTCACAAAATATTTATTTGCAGATAATGGCAAGGTATACGAATATGAGTTTACGCACTCAGAAGATGTTACATTGTCCTCTGGTTTTGCACCTAAAGATCATAATGGCAAAGATCCAAACTTAAGACCAAATGAAATGTTCCAAGTGAGTGACAATAAAGCACTTAACGACTTTTACCAAGCGCTCTTGAAGCAATACCAATCATAACAAAGGTCGGTATAGCGAGGAATCCATTTAATTTGTAAAATTTTCCCCGTGTAAAAGAGAGATATAAAATGGGTTAATTACTAGGTTGCTACATTTCAAATTAGCCAAAGCAACTTGGTTCTATAAAGCTTGTAGTCTATCGTTAAAGGAGTGATAAGTATCAAGCATAGATATGACATTGAGATGTTATGGAAAAAGTACAAGTACGAAGTTATGTGGCATGATCAAAACAGCTATAACCGTATCAGAAAAATGATGAAAGATAAATATGAATACTATGAAGTGAGAGACATGATTCATAGTGCTTTATTGATTGAACCTAGTAAAGGATCTGTCGTTAACGCATTTTCTCATGTATGGGGTTACTTTAAAAAGATTTGTGAACCGTCAGAAAAGGAATTATTTAAAAAGCTAAAAGAACAGTATGTATTGGATCAAGTAGAGACAACCACACTGATTTATTTTATTTATTGCATGGCGATGTTTTACGATGTGACTTATCTAAAAGATTCCAGTTTAATTAAGAACTTGAAAATAAAGATTGCCAACTAAATTTGAATATGTAATTAACATATCAATTTAGTGTGAGTTGATCGTGACAGGTGACAGCAACTCTTTTAAAAAATCATATAGAAAATTTTATGATGATAATAAAAAGAAATAGACGAATGTTTGTTATGCTACCTGCTATTTGTATGATATTGAAGAAAACGCATTGTTACCTTCTTTAAAAACTTAGTATAAGGTCTTTTTATTCCGATAAGCTAATGTTCGGGCGCTTTGTTAAGCCCAGCCAGTGATTTAAGTTACTTCCAAAAAATAGAGTGAACCATGCACACTTTCATTGAATCCAAATTATCTTGGATTTTAAATGGAAGTGTTTTTTATAAAAAAGCGTCAAATTCAGTGAAAGTAATTGTTACCTTATTTGCGATATGCTTTGGGCCAAAATAAGTGAAGCAATATAGTATTTAAAAGCGTATAGAGAAAAAGTGTGTTATCTATGTTATTTAAGAATGAATTTTTGGAATTAGGGAAAAGTATAAAGTGGTATTTTACTCACTTTTTCATTGTTTATAATGAGCAAGTGATAACGCAATGCGCATCTAAAAATAGTGATTATAAAATAAGAAATAATGATATAAGGACGATTATAATAGGTGCAATGTAGGGGGCTTTATAATGACAAGGCAAAGAAAATGGGTGCTTTTATATGTTATTGCATTTTTAATTATGATTGCAATTAATTATTTAAGTGGTAGCAATATCGGAAATATCGCCGAAGACAAACAAGCAATGATTCAACCTGCTGGTTTTGCGTTTGCAATTTGGGGCTTAATTTATGTGCTTATTTTAGCATGGCTAATCAAGTTATTGATGATACGTTCGCATAATAAAAAAATCGTAAGTCGATTGAAGTATCTTCCTATCATTAACTTCCTGTTAAACAGTGCTTGGATTATTGTTTATACACAACAATGGTTCTTAGTATCAGTAATCGTTATCTTAGCGTTACTTTATAATATTGCTCGAATGTATGTGATATTATCTGACTATCGAGGGTATAACCGTTTGCCATTTTCAATTTACTTTGGTTGGACGACGGTTGCCACAATTGTTAATATTTTTTCTTTAGCGCTAAATAATCATATTCAAACAATATTTGGTTTAGATGAGTTAAGTTGGACAATGATTGCGTTGATATTAGCAACGATCATTGGTATCTTTATAGCAATATCTTTTAAAGATTGGCTATACCCGCTGGTATTGATATGGCCTTTTTATGGTATCTATATAGAAAATAACAACTATTATTTAAGTTTAGATGTTACATTAATCACTGCAAGTTTATTATTATTTATAACTGTTATTATTGTCGTGGTAAGAATGAAAAAGTCATAGAAGACAATGAGTGAGGACGTTTTGAAGTCGTCGAATTGTGCTTAATTTAATCTCAAACGATTAATTTTGTTGTAAAAGGGTAAAATAAACCCAATAAACACGATGTGTTTATGATGTATACTAAATTTATTTAATAATGAGCAAGTGAGCTTATTATGTAAAAGATGAGCTGAAGTAAAGTTTCCCTGCTCGTCTTTTTTAATCGGAGGCTAAATATATGAAAAAAATTCTGTTAACGGGCGCTTCGGGTTATATTGGTGGCCATTTAATGAAAAAATTGAAAGAAAATTATGAAATTATCGCTATTTCTAGACATATAGAGCATAAAACGAACGAACAAAATGTAACTTGGAAGTCTGCCGACTTATTTGATTTAAATGAGATAACAGAAGTAATGAAAGACGTGGATATCGCTATATATTTAGTCCATTCTATGATGCCTTCAGCTAAATTAACGCAAGCAAGTTTTGAAGATATGGATGCGTTGTTAGCAGATAATTTTGCAAAAGCAGCTAGTGTTAATCAAGTTAAGCACATTGTGTTTATGAGTGGTTTAATTCCTGAGACAAATGAATTATCGCCACATTTAAGAAGTCGCCTAGAGTGTGAGCGTATTTTAGGGGCGTATGGCGTACCAGTCAGTACTTTAAGAGCGGGTTTGATTATAGGCTCTAAAGGTAGTTCTTACCCAATATTAAAAAAATTAGTAGAACGTCTACCTGGGTTACTATTGCCGCAATGGGCGTATAACACAACATTACCAGTGGCTATTGAAGATGTGATTAATGGGCTTTATAAAATCGTAGCGCGTCATCCACAAGCCAATGAATCAATTGATATTGGTGGACCAAATCATATGACATATAAAGACTTATTCAAACAAACGGCTGAAGTATTAGATAAACGTTTACCTACTTTAGACTTACCTATTATTCCAATTTGGTTAAGTAAGTATTGGGTGAAATTAATTTCTGGGGTGCCGAAAGAAATGGTTTATCCGCTTATGGATAGTTTGATTCACGATATGGTAAGAAATGAAGAAAATACCGTCGAAGGTGTCTCTATTGGAAAAATCGATTATAAAACGAGCGTACGTAACGCTTTAGCGGAAGAAAACACTGTACAGAAGAAGCGTAAAAAATCAAGCAAGCGTGCGATTAAAGATGTTCGAGCAATTTCAAGAGTAACCTTGCCTAAAGATATGACTATGAGTCAAGTGACGGCATTGTATGCTGATTTCTTAAACAAAATCACATTAAATGTCGTTAATAGTGATTTTAATGAAAACGACTTCTCAATAACAATACCATGTTTGGGTAAAGATTTACTTTTACTAAGGAAAGATAGCGTAGCATCTAATGAGGATAGCATTTTGTATCGCATTGTCGGTGGAGATTTTGCGCTAGATTCAAATGGTGGCAACGCAAGATTAGAATTTAGAAGGTTGCCTTATAGCAATGAATGTATGATAGCGTTACAAGAATATGAGCCGACGCTGCCTTGGTGGGTTTATAAGTATACACAAGCTAAAGTGCATAAAAGTGTAATGAATCTTTTCAAATTCAAGTTAGAAACTAAAAAAAGTACTAGAAAAGGAAGTGTAAATATGAAAAAAATTATTTTACCAGTCGTTATTGTAGGTGTGATTGTATTAAAACTATACGGATTAAAAAAATATTTAGCTAAAAAAAATAATATGTCTAACGCCGAACTATAGCCGTTATATATAAAGATATTCACTTATAAAAAAAGAGGGATGAACAATGACAGCAATCGATATTATCAAATCAACCACTAAAGTTATAACGCCGATTTTCGGTGGTAAGTTCATGGGCAAATTTGCAGTGAAAAATGCACGTAAAGACTATAAAAAAAATGTCAAACCGCCTTTTTCACCACCCGGCTATGTCTTTCCTATCGTGTGGCCAATACTTTATACAACGATGGGTGTCGCTTATGTACTAGTGACTAATCAATCAGAGCGTAAGACTTTAAAAGGCGTTTACTATACGCAATTAGGACTTAATTACTTATGGTCTATCTTGTACTTTAAATATAAGTTGCGCTTTAGTGCATTAGTAGAGAGTGTTGTATTGCTTGGTGCAGTAGTAACTACAACTGTAAAATTTTTCAATGTGAAGAAAGTTGCTGGCATATTGCTTGTGCCATACGTGCTTTGGAGCGCATTTGCGACGTATTTAACAGCAGGTAACTGGTTTTTAAATAAAGAGAACCCAAACTATACAGGAAAAACTGAGCACTAAATTGATGAAAAAGATAATATATAATGCGCTATACTGGTTTGTTATTCAAATGATTATTGTTCAACTTGGCACATATATAAGCCGTAAATGTTTAGAAAACGGGCATATATATTTTAAAAGTTGGCCAATTGAACAAGAAGGCCAATTGTGGCAAAAAGTCGTTAAAGTCCAATATTGGAAAAATCATTTGCCGGATGGCCAACGTATAAATTCGACTATTATCAGTAAATCAAACTTTGATAAATCGAGTCATGCGGACGAAGTACGCCAATTTATATTAGAAACGAGACGTGCGGAGTTTGTCCACTTGCTGTCTATAGTGCCTGTTATTGTATTTGCAAAGTCATCAAGCAGCGTAAAAATGATAAATCTAGTATATGTCGTTATAGCTAATGTACCTTGCATCATAGTGCAGCGCTATAATCGCCCTAAATTGGAACGTGTTTATTTGAGAAAGTTAAAAAGAAAGGGAGATTAAATGGTAAATAAGCAAGTCATTGTTATTGGAGGCGGGCTAGGCGGCATCGCTAGTGCAATTCGAATGGCTCAAGCAGGCTATCATGTGGATTTATATGAGCAAAATAATCACATTGGTGGAAAAGTGAATAGATTAGAGACGGAAGATTTTGGTTTTGATCTTGGCCCTTCTATTTTAACTATGGCTAAAATATTTCAACGTTTATTCCAGCAATGTGGTAAAAGGCTAGCAGATTATGTGAACATTCGTAAATTAGATTTGCAGATAAGAAACGTCTATCCTGATGGTGAAATGATAGATTTATATGAATCTATGCAAGATACATTGATAAATAATAAGACAGTCACAGATAAGGATATACAGCAGCTTACTGTGTTTTTTAACTATGCGAAACAGATTCATGAAACGGCTGAAAAGAGTTATTTTGATAAAGGTTTAGACACGATTTCTGAAATAATTCGTTATCATGGGCCATTGACTGCATTGAAAAAATTTGATTACTTTCATACCATGCAACAAGCTATTGATAAAAGAGTAGATAATCCTTATTTAAGAAAAATGTTAGGGTACTTTATCAAGTATGTAGGTTCATCATCTTATGACGCTCCGGCTGTGTTGAGTTTACTGCCTCAAGTGCAACATGCTGAAGGATTATGGTATGTAGATGGGGGCATTCATAAATTAGCTGGTGCGATGGAGCAACTAGCACGAGAATTAGGCGTGGTTATACATTTTGATGCATATGTAAAACGTATAAATTATAATAGCGAAAATAAAGTTACTGGAATAACCTTAGCAAATAACAAAAACATCTATGCAGATTACATTATATCTAATATGGAAGTGATTCCTGTCTATAAAAATTTATTGAATTTTGATGAAAATAAAATAAATAAGTTAGAACGTAAGTTTGAACCCGCGAGTTCAGGTTATGTGATGCATCTAGGTGTAGACAAAAGTTATCCAGAACTCCGACATCACAACTTTTTCTTTTCTAACCATTCGAAAAATAATTTTGATGAAGTCTTTCACCAATATGTTTTGCCTCAAGATCCGACAATTTATGTAGTCAATACCAATAAAACAGATGACTCACAGGCCTCTACAGGGTATGAAAATATAAAAATTTTACCACATATACCTTATATTCAAGCGCAGCCATTGAGTGAACAGGCATATCTCCAATTTCGTGAGCGTATACTTGATAAATTAGAGTCTATGGGCTTGAAAAATTTAAGACAACATATCGTCTATGAAGATGTGTGGACGCCGCATGATATAGAAAACACTTATAGTTCTAATAAAGGTGCCATTTATGGTGTAGTATCGAATAAGAAAAAGAATAAAGGGTTTAAGTTTCCGAAAAAAAGCCAATACTTCAAAAATTTGTATTTTGTAGGTGGTTCTGTAAATCCTGGAGCGGGAATGCCGATGGTTACGCTAAGCGGTATGCAAGTTGCAGAAGCTATTATCGCTGAAGAAAGTAGTTGATAACAGATGATATCTTATATCATAGCGATAGTATTCACTTTAGCTTCCATGTTAAGCGGAAAGTGTATGTACATGTATCGCGCTACGATTACTAGTAAAATAAAGGAAAATAAGACAGCCGTCAGTGTTATTGTTCCTGCGAGAAATGAAGCGGCAAATTTGCCTAAATTGCTTAACAGTATACCTAAGAACGAGCGTATAGAAGTTATCGTCATGGATGATGATTCGACAGATAATACGCAAGCCATTGCAGTACATTACGGCGCAAAAGCATATACGGTTAACAATGATAAGGCGTGGAAAGGTAAATCACATGCTTGTTGGGAAGGAAGCCGATATGCAACAAATGATTTATTGATGTTTGTGGATGCTGATATTCAATTTACAAGCGAAACGAGCATATGGCGCATAGTAAACCAATATCATCTACAAGGAGATAAAGGATTACTTTCTATCCAACCTTTCCATAAGATAAAACAAATATATGAGAATGGCTCTGCAATATTTAATTTGATGACTATTGTAGGAATGAACAAATTTTCAATAACGGAGACTTTGAATAATAAGCAAAGTGCGTTCGGGCCATTAATTTTAACTAATAAGCAAGATTATAAACTGACACGTGGTCATTTAAATGCAAAAGATAAAGTGATCGAAGGTTTTGCCTTAAGTAACGCATATCATGATTTTAATTTACCTGTTGATTTGTTTGAAGGACAAGGGGCAGTTAATTTTAGAATGTATCCGCAAGGGTTCGTAACACTATTAGAAGGTTGGAGTAAACATTTTGCCCTTGGTTCCAAAGCGACCCAAAAATCTACACTTGCTTTAGTATTTTTATGGTTATTTGGATCCATTATATCTACTTTGACTATCTTATTTGCTACCAAGTTAGGTTTCATATATATAATGTTAGCTATCATTATATATCTTATGTATGCGTGGCAATTCCACATATTTATTCGAAGAACTGGCAATTTTAATTTTATTGCGAGTATTTGTCATCCATTGCTTTTGGTATGTTTTGTAGGAATATTTTTTAAATCGTGGTTAGATATCAACATTTTCAAACGCATACACTGGAAAGGCCGAAAAATAGATTTATAGATTAATTTTTATATTAACGGAAAGGGATGCCGACGTATTTTCGAGGAGGACAACAAGTGAATCAATTAGAGAGAGATTATAAACACTGTCACAATATTATGAAGATACATTCAAAGACATTTTCTTATGCCTTTGATTTTTTAGAACTTAAAAGAAAAAAAGCGATATGGGCCATTTATGCAGTGTGTCGAATGATTGATGACAGTATAGATAAGTATAAAGACCTTGAACGATTAGGTGATATAGCGCATGATTTAGAAAGTATTTATAGTCATCATGCTCAAAGTTATCAAAGTGATGGGGCGATTATGAACGCATTTAATGACACTTTGGATACTTACGCAATCCCGCAAAAACCATTACGGACCTTGATTCAATATGTAAAAGAAGACTCTGATTTAACAATGATGCGCACAGATACTGATTTATATCATTATTGTTATGGCGTGGCTGGTACTGTTGGTGAATGTCTAACACCTATTTTAGCATCACAAAGAGAAGCAAACCCTAAACAAGCTGAAGCCGCTGCTATTGCTTTAGGTAAAGCACTACAAATAACTAATATTTTAAGAGATGTGGGCGAAGATTTCCAGAATGGTAGAATTTATCTCAGTGAAACTAAATTAGCTCAATATAAGGTCGATGTTCAAGCTATCTACAGTGAGGGCATCACACAAGATTATATAGACTTATGGGAAAGTTACGCCCATGAAGCAATGCAACTGTATAACATAGCATTAAATGGTGTTGTACATTTTGATGAAGATGTTCGTTACATTATTGAATTAGCGGCTTATGCCTACCTTGAAATTCTTGAAGAAGTGAGAAAGTCAGGCTATACGTTACACAAAAAGGTATATGTAAGTAAAGTGAAAAAACTAAAAATTTATAGAGATATTATTGCAAAATACAATAGGAGTGAAACAATATGAAGATTGCAGTTATAGGCGGCGGTGTTTCGGGTTTAGCTGCAGCTTCAAGGTTAGCAGCAAACGGACACCAAGTAGATATATATGAGAAAAATAAACAGATAGGCGGCAGAATGAACCAAATTAAGAAAGACGGATTTACGTTTGATATGGGACCAACCATTGTAATGATGCCTGAAATTTATCGTGATGTTTTTAATTATGCACATAGAAATATGAACGACTACTTGGAAATTAAACAATTATCTCATATATATGACGTATATTTTAGCGAATCTGACCAAATCCGTGTGCCTACAGATCTTGCACAATTAAGGGATATGCTCGAAGCAATTGAACCTGGCTCAACACATGGCTTTATGTCATTTTTAACAGACATATACGAAAGGTATGAAATTGCACGGAAACACTTTTTAGAACGAACATTTAGAAAACCTACAGATTTTTACAATCCTTTTACTTTATATCAAGGAATGAAATTAAAAACATTTGATAAAGCAGATAACTTGATTGAAAAGTATGTTGATAATGAAAAAATACAAAAAATCTTAGCATTCCAGACATTGTATATAGGTATTGATCCTAAACGGAGCCCTTCCTTATATTCTATTATCCCAATGATTGAGCTAATGTTTGGTGTACATTTTATTAAGGGTGGTATGTATCGCTTCGTCAAAGCACTTCAAACATTGAATGAGGAGTTAAGTACTCGAATCCATACAGAAGCGAGTGTTGAAGAAATTATCATTGATACACGTTTTAAGCGTGCGGAAGGTCTAAAAGTAAATGGAGAGATCAAGAAATATGACAAAATACTATGTACTGCCGACTTTCCATATGCTGCAACCAATTTGATTAAAGAAAAACATCAATCTACAAAATACACAACACAAAAAATTGACGGCATGGACTATTCTTGTTCCGCCTTTTTAATGTATATCGGTGTTGATAAAGATCTATCTGAAGAAATTTTGTTACATAATGTTATATTTTCTAAGGATTTTGATAATAATATAAATGAAATCTTTTCCGGGGAAATACCAGCTGACCCTTCCATATATGTATATGCGCCAAGCGTGGAGGATAAGTCATTAGCACCAGAAGGTCAGACAGGTGTTTATGTACTTATGCCTGTCCCAGAATTGAAAACAAGTGATGCAAATTGGTCTGATGAGACAACAATCGCATATGTGAAAGATATTATTTATAATAAACTTTCTACCATTAAAGCATTGGAAAACTTAAAAGCACACGTGGTCACTGAAATGATTTATACGCCTAAAGATTTTGAAGGCGATTATAATGCGAAATTTGGGGCTGCCTTTGGTTTAATGCCTACATTAGCACAAAGTAATTACTATAGACCACCTAATGTAAGTAGAGATTACAAAAATTTATATTTTGCTGGGGCAAGTGTGCATCCGGGCGCAGGCGTTCCTATCGTCTTGACGAGCGCTAAAATTACAGTGGATGCAATGCTAAAGGATATCAACAACGGTATTTAAAAAACAAGCGCTTAATTTACTTTTATTTTGAAGTAAATTTAAGCGCCCGTGTTATTTTAAATTAATTAAACGTAATTGTTTGAGGGGTATCTAACGCATTATCGTTCATTATTTTAATCGCTTTTGGTGTTACTTTTAGTACGCACAAATTAGGATCTTCTTTAGAGTCGAAAAATGTCTTATCTTGTTTTTGCCAAATCCAATCAATCGTTTCTTTATCTTTTAGAATTTCGACATCTGCTTCTATTTCAAGAAAGCTACGGTTTTTTGTTTCGTCATAACCTATTAAAACATGCGCTTTGGGGTTGTCTTTAAATTCAGCCACTTTGTTAGAATCAATACTTGTTTTAGTGTATAGTGTGTGACCTTCATTATAAAAAATCATGTATCTACTATTTGGCATATTATTATGAGCCGTGGATAACACGCCAACATTAGAATGGTTTAAAATATTTTCAATTTCTTTTTGTACTGCTTCTTTATTCATATTACAATCACCTCTATATAATACATACCCTATATCTGTAATGTGCAAGCATGAGGTAAAACATTTGTGATATTGCGATATTTATTGAGAGACAATAACGGGTGTTAACCCTATATTCCAGCAATTTAATATGAATGAGCATGTTTTGCAAAGTGTTCAGAAATATATTTATAAAATGAGGAGATGTTACCATGCAGCTAGGTGTTATACTTAATCGCGTTTTTAGAATGAAAGATAACCCATTATTTGATTTTGTAGCAGAGCATCAAAATGAACTAGACAAATTATACTTTATTTTACCTCTAGAGGATTTATCTGATGCAGCAGAGGTGAAACGTAATGATTATTATAAAGTAGTCAAAGGTTTTATAACTGCTTTACAAAAGCGTGACATTTATCCCTATGTTATTACATACAAAAAGTTAGCATCTTTAGTCGATGATTTAGATTTATCTCATGTGTTAATCGCTAAAGATATTATGAGTTATCACAAAGAAACATACGACTACCCCCATATAAAAACAGCCTTTGAAAAACATCAAATCAAAGTGATTGGGCAACGTGTGAATCATTATTTTACGCCTTTAATGACATTAAACAAGCAACAGCAACCTTATAAAGTTTTTACTCGTTTTTACAAAGCGAACCGCAAAAATGTCATACATACACCTGCTAAAAGTTATCAATATAAGCAGTTAAGCCAAAGTGCAGAAAAAGGTTTCAATCAAAGCGAGTTGCGATTAGATAATAATGAAAATATGGAAAAATCAGCACGTAAAGCATGGCATCGGTTTTTAGATGAAGATATATCCTATTATAAGCAATTGGCAGATGATGTATCACAAGATTTTGTCAGTGGGTTAGGAAAATATTTAGCATATGGCTTGCTCGATATTCACGCCATTATAAATGACTTACTTGAAGGTTATGATAGTGATGAAAGCAGCTATGAATCTTTTATCAGAGAAGTGATGTTCCGTGAATTTTATTATATATTAATGACGCAATACCCTGAAACTGCAACTCAATCTTTTTCCGAAAAGTACCGCAATATGCAGTGGTCCTATAATCAATCGCATTTTAAGGCGTGGCAACAAGGACAAACAGGTTACCCTATCGTTGATGCTGCAATGAAAAAATTAAATTGTACTGGATATATGCACAATCGATTAAGGATGGTTGTCTCTCAATTCTTAACGAAAAATTTATTTATAGATTGGACTTGGGGTGAAGATTACTTTAGAAAGTACCTTATTGATTATGATAATGCATCCAATGTACATGGTTGGCAGTGGTCTGCTTCAACAGGAACAGATGCAGCACCATATTTCAGAATGTTTAATCCGATACGTCAAAGCGAACGCTTCGATGCGCAAGGATATTTTATTAAAACACAGTTAGAAATATTGAATGAAGTGCCTAGTCAATATATTCATAATCCAACAAAGCACAAAGACAAGTTGAAAGAAAATTATAATGTTGAAATTGGTAAAGATTACCCAGAAGCTATCGTAAACCATAAACACAGTAGAGATTATGTTATGGATAAATTCAAACAATTTAAATAAGTATCTTTTGTAGTTTAATATTGAGATGTAGATAAAGCATATAGTGAAAGGCACTATATGCTAACGGGTCAGTGTTCGGGTTGTCTAACCGGATACTAACCGTATGGTGGTAAATGTGTCGTTTTTAAAAACATGGTTAAATTTGTAGCGTCAAAAGTAGAATCGTATTTAACTGTAAATAATGGAAAAGCGTATCAGCATAATAATAAATGCAGATACGCTTTTATAGATATAGTCGTATATCATGCTAATATCTTTGTACTGTAACATCGATATAATATCGTTTTAATAAAGAAAATGATAAAAACAGATATTAAATAGTAAAATTTTAGTTTATATATTTTCGCTTTGAATGGATCTGTAAGCTGACATTATTGTTGTTGAATAAAATTTTCTGTCGTATAAATATCAGCATATAATAAGTCTAGCGCACTGATAAATGCATAGTGGGCATCTTCTGCTTTAACGACATGCTCGTTATAAGTTAATTCGCGTGAAGCGCATGCATCTTCAACGACTGATACTTTATAACCTAAATCAGCTGCAGCTCTAGCGGTAGCATCAATACACATATGCGTCATCATACCAACAATTACAACATGTTCTATATTTTGAGCTTGCAATTTATCATGTAGTCCCGTATTAACGAAGCTGTTAGGGAATTGTTTAACGATCAGCGTTTCATTGTCTTGTGGTTGTACAACTTCTCGAATTTCTGCACCTTCCGTATCAGGAGCGAAAAATCCTAATGATTCATCAGGTGCAATATGTTGAACATGGTAAATATTTTCACTAAGATTTTCTCTAAACCACATTAATAATTTTTTAGCATTTTCTGCTGCATTTTCAGGATTACTTAATGGGTATTTACCACCTGGGAAATAATCATTTTGAATATCTACAATAATTAAAGCTGTATTCATGTTTATCCATCCTTTACTGAATTTAATGTACAGTTATAATGATATATTAAAAACAAGATGTTATCGATAAGGTTATGAAATGAATTAGGTGATAAAACTTGCTTGATGAAAGGAGATTCAATAATGAAAATAGATAGTACTGATATACAAATATTGAAAATACTAGCCAACCATTCACGTACTCAATGGAAAGATATAGGAGAACAGATATACATGACAGGTCAAGCAGTAGGTAACCGTATTCGTAAAATGGAAGATGAAGGTATTATAAAATCATACACTATAAACATTAGCGAAGAAAGCATCAAAAATGGAATGGTAGGTTTCTTAATAATATATATGAAGACCACGCAACATGGTCATTTTATTGATTTTGTAACGACTTGTAATGATATCATTGAAGCACATAGCATTTCAGGCGATGGTTGTTATCATTTGAAGTTTAAAGTATCTTCGAATGAAAAGTTGAATGCGTTATTACAAAAATTGTTAGAGTATGGAAATTACTCCTTGTATTTATCAGTTAACCAACTCAAAAAAGATGAACAATTTAATGAGCAATATTATTTAAATCATTTGGAAAAATAGTATGGACGCTAACATTTATTTACAGTGTTAGCGTCCATTTGTATATGCAAAATTAAATCATAATATTTAGTATTTGTTTTGTTCGCCCCAACTACACATATTTTCAATAATTGGCCATAAGGATTTACCTTTTTCAGTTAGACTATATTCCACTTTAGGCGGGATTTGAGGGAAAGCTTTTCTGTTTACGAGTCCATCTTGCTCTAATTCTTTTAAAGAGTCACTAAGCGTTTTGTATGTGATTTTACCTAAATAGCGTTTGAGTTGATTGAAACGTACCACTTCATACGTAGATAAATAGTAAATAATGGTTAGCTTCCATTTTCCATTGATAATCGACAGCGTGTAATCAAAATACGTATCGTTCAAATGACTATGGTGATGAGTGTTTTCCATGGTTACACTTCCTTTTAAGATAGTATATATATAAAAAGTGCATACTTGTTGAGTTGATACCCAAAGTTTAGACTATAATTGCTAATCGGTAAAGTATAAGGAGGAAAAATTATGTATTCTGAAAGATACCAACAGCATATAAAAACATTAGTTGAAAAAATAGAACAAGCTGATGCTATTGTTGTCGGCGGTGCATCAGGAATGTCTGCTGCAGGTGGTTATAATTGGTATGAAGACAATGCTGCTTTTCGAGAACATTTCGGAGATTTTGCTATTAAATATGGTATAGATAGTATTTTTGGTGGGTTTTATTATCGTTTTCAAACGTTGGAGGAAAGATGGGCTTATCTAGCAAGGTTAGTTAATTTTGTTTCACAAGCTCCGATGGCTAAACCATATGAAAATTTATTTGAATTAATTCAGAATAAGGATTACTATATTTTGACTACCAATCAAGATCGTCAATTTTACCATGTATTTCCTGAAACGAAGGTGAGCGCCATACAAGGTGATTGGACACATATCCAATGTGCGCAACGCTGTCATGATCAAGTTTATGATTTTTCAGAAGAAGCACATAACTTATGCACTAAAATAATAGACACTCAAATACCTTCTGATGATATTCCAATATGCCCTTCTTGTGGAGGAAATATGGAATTATGGGTAAGATCATTTGTCTTTTTAGAAGGTACAAAATATAAAAATGAATTAGAAAAATTAAATGAGTATTTGTTAATGGTAAAACATAAACGTGTATTGTTTTTAGAGTTGGGTGTGGGGCCAATGACACCAATGTTTATAAAAGAACCATTTTGGAATTTAACTTATATGTGGCCTAATGCTTATTATATTACCATCAATCCTAAAGATGCTATTCTACCGGAAAAATTGGAGAATAAAGGGCAGGCTATTCATGAAGATATTCAACAAGTGCTTGGAGATAGTGTAAAGTATCGACAAACGTTAGAAAACAGCGTTAATTTATAGTTAACTTTAAAGGAGCATATATGATTACAGAAAATATTACTCAACATTTGGAATCTGCAGATAAAGTACTTATAAGCGCAAGTAATGGTTTGTCGATAGCAGAAGGGTTTCATATTTTTGCTGACGATAAAAATTTTAATGCTTATTTTTCATCATTCAAACAGGAGTATCTAATTCATAATATTGTAGAGGGATTATTTTACCCTTATCCGAGTGAGCTTATTTACTGGAAATTTTATAGTAAACTATATCAGTATTTTTTAGCAGATTATCAATTAAGTGAAGTTATGAAACATTTATATGAATTAATTAGTGATAAAAATTATTTTGTAATTACTTCAAATATAGATAATCACTTTGAATATTCAGGCTTTGAGAATTCAAAAATTTTTGAAATTGAAGGTAACTGTAAGACGGCACAATGTGCGCGCGCATGTCATAACAAATTATACGATATAAGTGAATTGTTATTAAAGATAAATAATAATCTTGATGATCAAACGATTTTAAATATACTACCAAAATGCCCTCGATGTCACGGGCCAATGGCAATGCATATAGAGACAAATCATTATTTTATCAAACAAGAAGATTGGAAGTTGCAAGCCCAAGCGTTTGAACATTTTATTCATACGACTAAGGAAGAGAAAATTGTAGTACTAGAGTTAGGCATAGGCAGTCGGAATCAATTAATCAAAGCGCCAATAATGCAATGGATTCAACAAAGGGACAATGTAGTGTACATTACTTTTAATTTAGCACAAGAAATATTTATACCACTAGCAATTCAAGATAAATCGTTATCTGTACCTGGGGATATAGCACACAATTTAAGTGAGTTAGTGACTTTCAAACGTCAAGGTAAGGGGTGTACAAATGAATATTAATTTACCCTTACAAACGTATTTAAGCCAACGTAGTTGTGATATCTTTAAAAAATGGGAAAGATTTATGATGCAATCTGTGGATTTTTGGCTAACTGATAGCATTTGGCATACACAACAGCATAGCGCTAGAGTTATGTTTTATAATTTGATATTAGCTGACCGATTGCAGTTGGATAGTGATCAGTGTGAGCAACTTGCAACGTGTTCAGTGTTCCATGATACAAGAAGATTAGACGAAGGTCTGGACAAAGGGCATGGTTTGAGAGCGGCTAAATATTATAAAACATCTTGTCTAAAACATGGCTTGCTATACAATGACACAGTTGCTTATATTATGGCTTATCATGATCAAGATGATAATGAAGCGCAGGCCTCCTTCAAATCGGAATTACAGGATCCGGAAAAAGCATTGTACCTATACAAAATATTTAAAGATGCTGATGCCTTAGATCGTTATAGGTTAGGAAGCGGTGCTTTAAATGTAAACTTTTTAAGAAATGAACAAAGTTTGGATCTTATTGAACTTGCACAATATTTAAATGATGTATAGTTAGTTATGTTATAAGGATGTTTAATAGTAAGCTAAAACGCAGTTGACTTCCTATGTTCATTAATATCGTCAAAAAATAGATGAGTGAGCTGCTATGAGATATAAATATAATAAAATGATGATTTTTACTGACATACAGTAGAAACCATCATTTTTTAGTTAGTTGTATTTTTTTAACTTTATTTAAAAAATCACATGAAAAACATACGAATACCCATAATAATAAGAACAGCTGAGAGCAGTTGCATGATGCGTCTTTCAGGTATAAATTCGGCAATTTTCAGACCGATTTTGGCACCGACAGCAATGCCTATCCCCCCAATAATCACGATCATCCAGTTTAAATTACCAATCGAAATTTGTGTTATAGCGCCTACAGTTGTATATATAAGTAATGAAAATACAGATGTTGAGGTGGCTTCTTTTGGATGCATTTTAAAAACATATATGAGAACAGGTACTAATAGCCAACCACCACCGATTCCTAGGTAATTAGATATAACGCCCATCAAAAACCCTAAAGGTATATACCAATAACTAAAAGGAGGTGAAGCAGTAGACGTGTGTGCGGGTTTCTTTTTGTTAAATTTAATAGGTAAATTTTTAAAAAGTAAAAAGAATCCTAGCACACTTAATAATATTGCAAAAATTATATAAAAAGCATTAGAAAAATAGTGTTGTAATAACCAGCTCCCTATAAACGTGCCAGGTATGGCACTCACACCAATTGTGATGCCTTGATTAAAAGCAATCTTTTTTTGTTTAGTATAACCAATAGCACCGATAATAGCGTTAATCATAACAATTACAAGTCCTGAACCAGCAGCTATACGAGGTTCTAAACCAAATAATATCAATAAGAACGGTACAAAGATAAATCCCCCACCAGCTCCAATAATAGTGCCATAAGCGCCAGCAAAGATACTGATCAACAGTAATACCAAAATTACACTTAAAGTCATTTTGTCATCCCTATCATTTTTTCTTAATCTTCTCATGTAGGTTTGACAAAACTCAAATAAGGATTAGTTATAGCCTATTACTAGAAGGAATGCTATATAGTATCAAACTCGTGTTAGAATTTATATAAGGTTAAAGAGGAGGGGAGAAAGTGAATCTTGAAAGTATAAAGATATTTTGTGATGTTGCTGAAACAAAAAGTTTTACTCAAGCTGCACAAAACTATTTTATTTCTCAACCAGCTGTAACGAAACAAATGAAGCAGTTAGAAAATTATTATAACGTGACATTATTTGATCGTAATGAGCGAAAACTAAAACTAACTAAAGCAGGAGAAACATTTTACCCGTTTGCGAAAGAATTAATTAGAATAAATGAAATTGCATTTCAAGAAATACAGAATGAACTCAATGAGCAAAATCATAGGCTGGTTATTGGAGCCAGCTTTACTATAGGAGAATATTTATTACCTCAAGTTATCAGTGAGTTTAAAAAGCAAAATACGAATATACAAATTGAATTATCCATTGGTAATACACCATCAGTTCTTGAAAAATTAAACTTAAATGAAGTAGATGTTGCATTAGTTGAAGGTGTTTTCCAAATAGAAAAATATGATGTATATAAATTTGCAGAAGACAATTTAATCGCAATATGCTCAAGTCAAAATAAATTATTGAAACAAGATTCAGTAGAATTAAGCGATTTACTTAAAGAACAATTTATAGTTAGGGAAAAAATGTCTGGGATGAGGAAAATTATAAAGAATGAGTTAGAAAGACACAATATGACCTATGCTCAATCATTTATGGAATTAGGCAGCATACAAACAATTAAAAGTGCGGTAGAAGCAAATTTAGGGATTAGTTTTCTACCGAAAATTGCAGTAGAACGTGAATTAGCATTAGGTGTTCTAGGAAATATTAATGTGACTAACTTAAACTTAAGTAGAGATTTTTGGATTGTACAAAAAGATACAGAATTTAGGAAACAAATTGTAAGACAATTTAATGACTTTATTAAGGGAAAAAATTTTAATTGAAATTGTAAGCGTTAACAACTAGGTGGTGCAAATATGAATTATCAAAAAGTGGCCAAAGATGTTTTAAAACATGTTGGCGGTAAAGAAAATATTAAACATGTAACACATTGTGCTACAAGGCTAAGGTTTACATTGTATGAACAAAGCAAGGTAGACAATGAATCGATTAAACAAATGAAAGAAGTTATTGATGCTGTAGATAAGGGAGGGCAATATCAAGTAGTTATCGGTAACGAGGTAGAAGATGTTTATAAGAATTTAATGAAAGAAGGTAACTTGGAAGACAATCATAACAATGACAGGGAAGACGAAGTAGATAATAGAAATATATTTATTAAATTGTTAGACGTGATTGCTAGCATATTTACACCTATTATCCCTGTATTAGCTGGTTCAGGTATGATCAAAGCATTAATTGCGATTATTGACACCTTTAAGTTAACCAATTCAGATACAGCTGTGCATAGAATATTAACCATACTAGGCGATGCTGGATTTTATTTCTTACCGGTTATTTTAGCTGTTTCTGCAGCGAAAAAATTTAATGTTAATCAATATATTGCCATTGTTATCGGAGGTGTATTGCTGCATCCAGCATTTATTCAAATAGTGAAAGAAGGAAAATCTTCAGGAGAGGGTGTTTCCTTTTTAGGGATGCCTGTGGGTTTAGTTGATTATGCTTCAACAGTTATTCCAATCATACTTGCTATTTGGTTTATGAGTTTTGTAGAAAAACAACTTAATAAGTTTATACCTAAAGCCATTAAGATTGTATTAGTGCCTATGTTTACGATTCTTATTGTAGCCATCGTAACACTGATTATCCTAGGACCGATTGGGAACTATTTAGGAATTGGTTTAAGTTACGTTTTTGCAACGTTGAATGTTCATGTAGGTTGGTTAGTTCCTACATTAGTTGGATTATTTATGCCACTACTTGTTATGACTGGTATGCATTATGCTCTAATTTCATTAGGAATTAACGAACTTGCTTCTAAAAACTTTGACCCAATCGCTGGCCCTGGTATGTTTGTATCCAATTTAGCACAGGCAGGAGCTGCTTTTGCAATTGTTTTTAGAACTAAAAATAAAGAATTAAAAACATTAGCTAGTTCAACAAGTTTCACTGCGATTTTCGGTATTACTGAACCAGTACTCTATGGTGTCAATTTAAGATATAAACGACCACTGGTTGCTGCTATGATTGGTGGCGGTGTAGGTGGTTTGTATTATGGTATCACAGGAGTAGGAAGATTTGCGCAGATACCACCAGGCATTTTATCGATACCAGGTTATATTGGACCAGATGGTTTTGGCGTTTTAATTCATGCCATTATCGGTATTATCATTGCCTTCGTCGTTGCATTTTTAATTTCATTAACCCTTGGTATTAATGAAGAAACTTTAGACGTAGAAGAACAGCACAACGCTTCAGATAATAACCAAATTGCTGATAAAGATACATTTACAGGAGCTCACGTAAATGCACCTATAACTGGGGAGGTTATTCCACTCAATGAAGTCAATGACCCTACGTTTGCTGCTGAACTGTTAGGCAAAGGCGTAGCGATTAAGCCGACAGAAGGTAAGGTTTATGCGCCAGTTGACGGCACGATTACAGCACTGTTAGATAGTCATCATGCGATAGGTATTACGAGTGATGAGGGTGTAGAAATTTTAATACATGTGGGACTAGATACTGTCGAATTAAATGGCCAATTTTATTTTCCACAAGTTGAAAACGGTCAAGAAATTAAGCAAGGACAGCTATTATTGGAATTTGATTCTAAACAAATCAATGATGCTGGTTACGAAACGACAACGCCAGTTATTATCACGAATACTGCTGAATTTGATGATGTGGAAACCATAGTAAATCAAACTATGACACATGGCGAAAAAATAATAAATATTAGCTGAAATAGATATAAAAATAATAGAAAGAAGGTATATTATGAGTTTTCCTAAATCATTTATGTGGGGCGGGGCGACTGCTGCAAATCAATGCGAAGGCGCATATAATCAAGATGGTAAAGGGTTGAGCACTGCTGACGTCATGACGTCATCGAAATATGGACAGCCAAGAGAAGTAACTCAAACTATTGATGAGACAAAACATTACCCTAGTCATCATGGTGTAAATCACTATGAACGTTATGAAGAAGATATTAAACTCTTTGCTGAAATAGGTTTTGAATGTTATCGCATGTCTATTGCGTGGTCTAGAATTTTTCCAAACGGCGACGATGCTGAACCGAATGAGGCAGGGTTGCAATTTTATGATAATATATTTGATTTATGCTTGAAGTACAATATAGAACCAATTGTCACGTTGTCCCATTTTGAAACGCCATTAGGTTTACAAAAATATGGTTCATGGTTGAGCCGTGAGGTTGTAGATTATTTTATGAATTACTGTGAAACAGTGTTCAAACGTTATCAGGGAAAAGTGAAATATTGGATTACCTTTAATGAAATTAATGTGATGTCAACGAAACCTTGGATGGCTGGTGGCATTCAAGAAGATACTGAACAAGCTAGGATGACTGCTGCGTATCACCAGTTTCTGGCAAGTGCCAAGGCAGTCCAACTTGCTCACGATATGAGCGGAGTATATCAAGTTGGTATGATGTATAACGGACATATTGCATATCCAGCGAGTCCCGATCCTGCTGACGTCATTCGTACAACCCAATTTATGCATCAGATGCTTTTTTACGCTGATGTTCAATGCCGTGGCTACTATCCAAATTATAAAATAAAAGAGTTTGAAAGAAACCATATTACGCTGCCAATTGAAGATGGAGACTTAGACGAACTTCGTGCTGGTACTGTTGATTTTATTTCATTTAGTTATTATTTAAGTCACGTTGTGGGAGAAGATACACCTTTAAAATTTGTTGGGTTAAACGGTGTGAAAACAGGTTATAAAAATCCGACTTTAGATACAAGCGATTGGGGATGGTCTATCGATCCTTCAGGTTTAAGATATATTTTAAATTTATTGTATGATCGTTACCAATTGCCGTTAATGATTGTAGAGAATGGTTTAGGTGCAGTAGATAAAGTTGAACAAGACGGTAGTGTACGTGATATGTATCGTATAGAATACTTAAAAAAACATCTTCTAGAACTGGAAAAAGCAATTGAGATAGACGGGGTACCTGTCATGGCATATGCGATGTGGGGTCCTTTCGATATTATTTCTGCAAGCACCGGTGAAATGAAAAAACGGTATGGCTTTATATATGTAGACGTCGATGATGATGGCAACGGCACTTATAATAGATATAAAAAAGATTCATTTTATTGGTATCAAAAAGTAATTGAGACAAATGGAGCTTCATTAAAGTTTGAATAACATGAAATCATAGAGGTGGAAAAATGGGAAGACAATATATAGTATTCACAAGTGAATACGGAAGTGGCGCGCGTTTAATTGCTAGACAGTTAGCAGAAACATTAGACATTCCATTTTATGGCGAGGTAGATTTATTAAATGAAACTGCTAAATACCTTGAAATTGACACACAGGTTCTACATAACTTTGATCAATATGGTGAAGTAGCGGAAATAGATATAGAAAAAATCATTGATGGCTACCAGACGGTCATTTTAAATATCGTGCATAAAGGGCCATGTATACTAATGGAAAGAGGCGCAGATTATATATTAAAAGATGCAGTTTCATTCTTAAATGTATATGTTTACGCACCTGATATTGCTAAGAAAATTGAACGAGCAGTTAAAATTGCAGGCCAAAGTGAAGAAAACGCAAAAGCATTTATTCAACAACAAGAGCAATCACGTGCAGCGTTTTATCAACAATATACAGATATCACAAGAGCTGAATTAAGTGAATATGACTTATGTCTGAATTCAGATACTTTGACTGGTAATGCGCTAGATATGTCAATTTGTGTCGATATTATAAAGAGTGCTTTACAGTAACTTTAAAATTTACCGTTTATGATACTTAATTCTTCAATAGGTATAACCCAAAATATATGATTGGTTAGAATAATTGTTTCCAGCGTATTATATGGAAAAGAAAATTGAATTGAGGCATCATCAGTAATCACTCGCTAAATGCAAGATGCTGATGATGCCTTATCTTTAACATAGTTATCATTTACGAATTGATTATATTTTAGAATACACGATTTTGCTCGATTTCTACAAAAACTATGATATATCGTTTAGATTGTTTATGACTGAAATCATATCATCTTGAATCACTAAATCTGCATCGTTATCGTAAGGTGTAGGGTCTCTATTAATAATGATTAAGTTTTTGCCATCAAAATTTGAAATAAGACCAGCGGCAGGCTGAACGACAAGCGAAGAACCTAAGACTACTAAAGTGTCTGCCGCTTTAATCTTGTGTAGCGCATCAAAGATAGCGTCTTGATTTAGCGTTTCTCCGTAAAGCACGATGTCGGGTCTAATGATACTGCCACACATTTCACATTGATGTAATTGTTTATCAATGACATAGGGTTTTGTATATTTTTGATCGCATTGCAGACAATAAAATCGATTTAATGTGCCATGTAGTTCATCCGTTTGGGTACTGCCAGCATCCGAATGTAAGCCATCAATATTCTGTGTAATAACACCTAGTGATTGATGATCTCTTTCAAGTTGAGCAATCCATTGATGTACGACATTCGGTTCTTTATCAGCAAATAGTAAATACTGATGACAAAAACGAATAAAACCTTCTGGCTCATTTTTAAAATAATCTTCACTTAATAGGTACTCTGGGGAGTAACCATTTTTTGAAATTTCATCATATAAACCGCCAATAGAACGAAAGTCAGGGATGCCACTTGCCACAGATATACCTGTACCTGTGAAAAACGTGATTTTATCAGCATTATCTATAATACCCCTTAATTGTTCAATTTTCTGATTCATGTCTATCACTCCATTAGAATAGTAACGTCTGACCGAATTTTGCAAATCCTTTGATTACACTTACGTCAATTTTTGAAAATATAAATATATCTTAGTTTTTATATTGTAGTATTTGTACCAGGCCCCACAGGTATACCTAATAGATACCAAATGATAAATAAAATTGTCCATAAAACTAAAATAACAATTGAATACGGTAGCATAACGGATACCACAGTACCAATGCCGTTATGTTTATTGTATTTTTCAGCTACAGAAACGATATAAGGGAAAAACGGCATTAATGGTGAAATGATATTCGTAGCCGAATCACCAATACGATAGGCGACTTGAGTTACTTCTGGAGCAACACCTAACTGCATAAACATTGGTATAAAAATTGGTGCCATTAAAGCCCATTTTGCAGAATCAGCAGCCATCAGTATATTGATCATTGTGGTCATCAATATTAATATAATTAACGCTGTTAACCCATTAACATGCAAGGATTTTAATAATTCAGCGCCATTTACAGATAGCACTGTGCCAATATTTGTATATTCAAATAAAGCTACAAATTGAGCAGCAAAAAAGATTAAGACAATAAACTCAGACATAGTTGTTAACGAATCACTCATTAATCTAACAGCATCTTTATCGTTTTTAATCTTGTGATCAATGATGCCATAAACAATACCTGGTATTAAAAAGATCAGCATCATAGAAAATATAATACTATGTATAAACGGAGAGTCTATAAAATTCCCGTTGTCACCTCTTAAAATACCGTTGGATGGCACAACCATCAACCCTATTATAACAAGCACAATTGCTAATGAGATATTTGCCCATTTGAAAGCTTTGTTATTAATTTCATTAAACGTTGTATGTTTAGGTGAATCGTATTTCCCTAAACTAGGTTCGACTATTTTATCAGTAATGAATGTACCAATGATAACGATTAAAAAAGTAGATACAAACATAAAAAACCAATTGTCCGTAGCATTGACAATATAATTTGGATTTATAATTTGTGCTGCTTCTGTTGTCATACCACTTAAAATGGGGTCATTAGTACCTAAAAATAGGTTAGCAGAATACCCACCAGCAACTCCACTAAAAGCAGCTGCCAAACCAGCGATAGGGTGTCTATTAAATGATAAGAAGACCATGGCCCCGAGTGGTACTAAAACAACATACCCTACTGAAGCGGCTATATTTGATAATATACCTAGTAATACAATCGTAGGCGTAATGAGCGATTTTGGGGCATTAGCTACAGATTTTTGGATAAATGCACCAAGATAACCGGTTTTTTCTGCTACGCCAACACCTAACATGGCAACTAGCACGGGGCCAAGCGCAACAAACGAGGTGAAATTCTCAACGACATTCGTAAATACATGAGAAATACCAGAGGGAGTAAGTAGACTAATAACATGAATGGTTTGGCTTTCTACTTTATTGTTGTCTGGATTGATACCTTTAAAATCAACCGTTATATCTAAGGTGTATAAAATATGTGACAAAATAAATAAGATAACAGTAAAAATTAAAAATATAGTTACAGGATGAGGGAGTTTGTTACCTAAGTATTCAATTTTACTTAAATAATGAGTAACTTTATTATTTTTCATAAAACCACTTCTTTCCCGATAGTTATACTAATGATTTTAAACCAAAAGCTAAGAATTTCAATCACTTTTGTTAGTACAATTTAGGTTAAACCGATCTTATTAAAATATTTAATCACCTAAATGAATCGGTCCGCCTGGCCCTACAGGTATACCGAGTGAATACCAAATGATCATAAAGATAGTCCAAATGAGCCCGCCAATAATACTATATGGTAATAAATTTGCAATTAAGGTACCGAGTGCAATTTTCTTATTATATTTACGTGCGACAGTTAATAAGAAGGGAAGGTACGGAATCATAGGCGTAATCGGATTGGTGATCGAATCACCAATTCTATAAACCATTTGGGTAAATGCAGGATGAAAACCTAAAGTTGCAAACATTGGGATGAATATCGGCGCCAAGACGCCCCATTTGGCGGAAGCACTACCCATAAAAATATTGATTGTTGCTGTAAGTAGAATTAATCCAATAATTAAGGTGACACCGCTTTGGTGTTGTAGTAATTTGGCGCCATTAATCGCAATAACTTGACCGATATGACTCCAATCAAAGAAAGCCAATAATTGTGCGGCAAAGAAAATAACAATAATGAAACTACTCATATCAGACATACTTTGTGTCAGTATTTTACCTAATGATTTACTATTTTGTATTTTTCCGCTTTTAATTCCATAAATAATACCAGGAATAGCAAAAGTAATTAAGAGTATCACACCAAAGCCGTTCATTAAAGGTGAGTCTACGAGCAATTGTCCAGTTTCATTATTTCTTAAAAAGCTATGTTTAGGTATGGCTATAACAACGATACATACCAACCATAACACTAACATCCAGTTCGACCATAACAGTGCTTTACCCTCTTGCGTAGTAAATGTTTTCTTATCTACGCTAACGTCTGTATCTTTATCTATACTTAAATTTTGAAAACGGGGTATGGTCACTTTTTTCGCTAAGATATAGATAATTGGGACTAATAAAAAAGTCGATATAGACATAAAGAACCAATTCATTGCTACATTAATTGATATATCGCCCTCAAATAATTTTAGTGCAGATTGTGTAAATGAAAATGATAACGCATCGTCTAGGCCTATGATTAAATTTGCCCCATAACCTACTTCAACTGCAGCATAACTCATAATTAATCCAGAAATTGGATGATAGCCTAGTTTAATAAAAATCATTGCCGTAAGCATTGGCATAATCATAGGCGCAGCGCCACCTGCAGCGTTGCCTAAAATAGATATTAAAATTAAAAATGGTAATACAAGTTTATGTGGCGTCTTATCGACAACACTATGTAATAAATGTTCAAAATACCCAGTCTTTTCAGCAAGTCCCATACCAATCATAACAACTAAGACCATACCTAAGGCTGGAAAGGTTACGAAGTTGTTTATGGTTTCTGTTAATATTTTCGTTAGACCTTCCCAATTTAGCAAATTGACAACATGAATTGTTTTATTATTTGTTGGTTGTGTGGCTTGAACATTAAATAAAGATAAAACCCAAGATAAACCAAGCACAATGAGACATAACAAGAAGAAAAGCATGCTAGGGTCAGGTAATTTATTACCTGCACGCTCAACTCTAGTTAGAATATTAATAGATATTCGTTTCATCATATCATTTTGAACCTCCCATAAAAATTAAATTAAGATATTATTATAACAGATAAAATTCAGAATTATTTGATTTTTTAAACGTTAAATACATCATATATTAAAGTTAAAAACTATTGTTTATGAAACAATGACATCTCTAGCGTTAATTATTGTTCGTTAAGTAAAAAACGAGTCAGAAAGCTAAGCACAATAATAAATGTTTTATATGGGATATAAAGACAAATTAAAAGTAAATACATTTTAAATAATGATTTTTATAAAGTGATTCAGCAGTTAGGTTAAATAGTATTATAAAAAAATATATTAAGTTATGAAAGCCTACTTAATACAGTCCTAAAAAATATATAATATTGCACAAAAAAATTTAAAAATTTTGAAAATAATATCTACACATTATTTCTTATAATAAGTTATGATGAAATGTAGATTTATTAAAGTGAGTATCAAATGTTAATTATTTTGATAATCAGAAATAAGCAAAAGTTCATCTATTAAGATGAACTTTTTGTTTTAAAATTACGTACTTTTATTGAAAGGTAATATATTCATTAAAATGCGTATTGCAGATGGTTTTATAATAAGGAGGGGAAGGCATGCAAGATGAAAATGATCTATATAAAATGATCGTAGAAAAAAGAGATAGTAAGTGTCTAGAAATTCTATACGATCGTTACGAGTCAGTATTATTTAATTTGGCTTACAAAATTACACAAGATAAGCAATCTAGTGAAGAAATTTTACAAGATATTTTCATGAAAATTTGGCATCAAAAAGCAATTTTTAAACCAGAAAGGGGCAAGTTATCAACTTGGCTTATTACGTTATGTCGTAATGGAGCGATTGATATTGTTAGAAAAAGAAAGGTCGTAGAAAGCCAATTTGATGAAACATTTCAAGGTATCCAAACGAGTAGTTTACCTGAATATGATTTATTAGATAAGGAATGTTCTGAGGAAATACAGAAAATGCTCTCATATTTGAACAAAGACCAACAGAAGATTATATCCTTATTTTATTACAAGGGGTTGAGCCAACAAGAAATTGCAGATAAATTAAAAATGCCTTTAGGTACTGTGAAAAGTAGACTGAGATTATCAATACAACATTTAAATAACTATATTAAAAAGTTTTTGAGAAGGGAGAGTGAAGAAAATGAAAGATAACAAAGTTGATAAAATATATGAATATTTCAATGATAAGTTAAGTGAAAGTGAAAAAGCGCAAGTTGAACAAGAATTGAATATGTCATCTGAAAGCAAAGAAACTTTAGATAGTATTAATGTTCTTCATCAAACTCTTCCTTACAGTAATAAAGAAGTTGACCCTCCGACGGGTATGAAACAAAGAATCTTAGAGTCAGTTTTAAACGAAGAAAATGGTGCCGATACAAATTCAGAAGTTGAAAAACAACAGGATAAAGAGGATGATAACCATTTAACTGCTGCACAATCATATAAAGGTGGTATGGGCGATTCAAGCGAAACACATCAATATAAAAAGCCAACGACATCACCTAAACAAAACGATGATAAAAAACCTAAAATACCTTTGTTCCGACGGATTTCTGTAGGCATTATGGCGGCATTATTATTATTATCTTTGATAGGAAATGGTGTTCAATACTTTAAACAAAAGGAATCGCAAAACCAATCTACTCCAATGATTAATACGAATGACGCTCAATCCATCAATTTGAAATCTATGGATGAAGATAAGACACAAGGTCAAGCTTACGTATCCAGTAATAAAACACATAGTAAATTAATGGTTGAAGCCAACGACATTGAAGCTACAAAAGGTAATGAAGTCTATCAAGTTTGGGTAATCAAAGATAATAAACCTTATCCTGCAGGCACATTTGCAACGAAGAATGATAAAGGTATGGTTGTATTTGATTTAAGTGATATGGATGTAGATGAGAATGACACGATTGCACTTACGTTAGAACCTTCACCAAATAATAATGAGCCTAAGGGACAAATGATTATGGCGAGTAATAAAATTTAATAAAATAAAATTTTAAAAATTTCTCAAAGGATCACAAATTGATGTGATCCTTTTCGTGTTTTTCTACGTATATTTTGTAATTACTTTTTTTATAAAAATACTAAACGTTTTAATTAATTTAGCAAATTATTAAATAAGGTGGGGGAGAACAATGAAAATAACTATTAAAGAAGTTTTATTAAGTATTGGAAAAAACGCATCAAAAACTTCTGAAAGTGTAAAGTTAGATACCAACAAAGTTTGTAAAAAAATCACTTCAATGTATCAAGATATAGACCCAGAAACTATTTTTATATTAAAAGACTCAAAGAATGCAACTTATTATATGCAACAAGCTTACGAAATGAAGCCTCTATTTATAATTACAGATGCACACCCGTCTAAACTTAAACATTTTGAATTGAATATACCTATCGTTTATGTCGATGATTTCCCTAAAGTTGCTAATAACTTGGTAAAATTATTTTATAATCCAGCTATAAAAGGGATGAAATTTATTGCTGTCACAGGGACTAATGGTAAGACTACGACGAGCCACATGATTGGTAATTTACTAACACAACTTGGCGAAAAAGTTGCTATTATCGGAACAATGGGCGTATATGATTGTTATTATCATAAACTTAATTTCAATCATACAACGCAGACCACACCGATGTATTTTGAAATGGCTGAGATCATAAATTATTTTTATAATAAAAACTATGATTATATTGTTTACGAAGCTACATCTATAGCATTAGACCAAAGACGGACAGATTTTATTCAAAATGATTTAGCAGTTTTTACGAATTTTAGCCCTGAACATTTAGAATATCATGGTAGTATAAGCAATTATTTAAATGCCAAATTAAGATTAGATGACTTGAGCTTATCCAATTTAGTTAATTTAGATACAAAATCATATCACAGTATTGTAAAAGACCAGTTCCATTTTTCAAGTCATCCATCGGCCTATTATCATTATCATATGGAGAATGATTTAATTAATATCGTTATTAATCAAAAACAATATACAGTTAAACCACGTTTTCAAGGGGGACATAACTACATTAATTTGGCTGCAAGTATATTTGCTTTGCATAAATTGAATTTCGATATTCAAAAGATAGTTGAAGCTGCAATGGTAATTGAATCGCCGTTACATCGCTTTCAAATTATTAAAATAAATAATTATGTGATTATTTTAGATTTTGCGCACACTTCTTTAGCAATCAAAGAATCGATTAACAATGCTTTGAAATATAGTGAAAGTATAGAAAGAAATTTGAATGTTATGGTTACAGGTATTGGGCTTAGAGGGCTCGATAAAGTAGAAAGAACGATATCAAATGTGCCTGATGGTATTAATAAATTAATGCTTGCTGCTGAACAAGTAGGGTATGTAGAGCCTAAAACAATTATTAATATGATGGTTAAACATTTACCTTCAAGTTATAAGGTGAATGATGTTTTGAAAGGTGTTTCTCGAAAAGAAGGGATAAAAGAACTTTTATACGCAACAGATAAGGAAAAAGAAATTATTTTACTTACAGGCATTAATGAGCCGCAAAATTATAAAGGTAAAAAATATGAGCATGATGATGAGCAGTATATTAAAGCATTATTATAGAGGTAAGGTATAAATGGTTTATTTTTAAAAAGGAGTATTATGTTTAAAAGAGGCTGAGGCAAACGATGTTTCAGCCTTTAACATTGTATTGGCAGATGGTGGCTAAAATGGAAATGTAAAGTCCTCAACAGTCTTAGCGTTCGTATGCTTTATTCCTAGTGGGAGAACGAAGCCATTTTATAAAAATACGATTTCTGTTCCGCTTCCTTTTATGCTTGCTTAATGTGATGTTATGAAAACGGTATATTTTTTAAAATATAATTAAAAAGCACCCTAAAAGTGGATTTATTAAATCCAACTTTTAGGGTGCATATTAACTAAGATTCGTTAAATTAGCTAATCATCACTTTCATCAGATAGCCTTGGTCGTCAAAGAAAGCTTTGTACATACCATTGTTTGTTTCATAAGCCATATATGAACCATTATCTGTTTTGCCCTCATCAGTCATGTGGTTAGACATATGTGCTTTTTTGAACATGTCTTTACTTACTGTATTCGGTTTTGTATCAAAAGTAATGTGAACGACTTGGCCGTCTTTATTCATATCTACCATTGTACTATCAACTTTTTTACTAGAATCAACCGTTTTATCAGATGCGGCTGTATTAACTTTATAACCATCAATCATCACGTTGTCGTATTTTAGTGCTCTTACAAAGTTATAGTCTTGAGTAAATTGGCCATCATAAGTTGTATAGCCATTATAGTTGTAATAAGGCATCATAATTTCTTGAGCCATATGATCCATGCCCATGTCGTTTTGATTCATGTTACCTTTCATGTCATGATCCATGCCCATGTCGTTTTGATTCATGTTACCGTTCATATCATGGTTCATGCCCATGTCATTTTGATTCATGTTACCGTTCATGTCATGGTTCATGCCCATATCGTTTTGATTCATATTACCGTTCATGTCATGGTTCATGTTCATATCGTTTTGATTCATATCGGCCTGCATATCTTGGTTCATGTTCATACCTTCGTTCGCTTGCGCTGTACTACTTGCACCTAACAATAAACCTGTAGCTATTGCTGATGATGAAAATAATAATAATTTATTATTCATAAACTTTCGCCCCTTTTTATATTTAATAATCAATTTCGAATCGCCTGAAAACAAGTAACAAATTAACGTTTCATCACATTCACTTTGTACGTAAGGCCCCCTTTTTATGCTATTCACTAATATATACGTATGTTTAACGTGATAAGTTCACTTTTTTATAAAAAAATTTCGTGAAATTAAAACATGCTTTTAGTGTGAGCTTCTTTGAATTAAAGTCATGAATCATAACGCTATCAATACTATTTTAATAACTCATTACTAAAAAATTGGTAATCACGAAGCCTGCTTCACCCTGTAATCCATTTTTATTTAATGAAAAAGCAATGGTAACACAAGGATGAATATGTACACTTAATACAAAAAAGAGCGTAGCTTGATTAGAGAAACAATTATATTAATAGGAGATTTTTATAGCATAACCAAATGTATTAACAAAATAAGCAGACATATCTAAGTGTGAATATACATTAATAATTTAATTTGACACACGAAACAATATTTTGTAGATTATAAATAATACGAAATATTGTTTTAAAGAGGTGATGGTTATTAGAAATACTTTAATATTATTGGAATCATCGTTAACGAATTTGAATCCATCGGAATATAGGGTGGCGCAATATGTTATAGATCACCCGCATGAAACAATCAATAGTTCAATACAACATCTAGCAAACCTAACAAACGTCAGTGAAGCGACGATTGTTAGGTTATCTAAAAAAATTAAATGTAAGGGTTTTCAAGATTTGAAAATGAAAATTGCAATGGAACTTAATAACGCCAACGAAAGAGGCCCTGATTATGATGAATTAAACATGAACTATTCAAAAGAAAGTGTGATTAATAGCATTTCTCAAAGTAACATTAAATCTATAAAAAATACTGCTCAAATTTTATCACCTGAGGAACTAGAGCAAGCAATATTAATATTAAATAAAGCTAGGAAAATTTGTGTTTTTGGTATTGGAGCTTCATCTATTATCGCAGAAGATTTGAAACAGAAGTTAACACGTATTGATAAATGGTGCGAGGTTGGTAAGAGCTACGATGAACAAGCGACATTGAGTGCTAATTTAACGAATGAAGATGTTGTCATTGCCATTTCGAACACGGGGCAAACAGAAGATATGATACAGTCTCTGTCATTAGCTCGTGACAAAGGCTCGCAAATTATTTCTATAACTAAATATAGTAAGAATTACATAGCTGATTTAGCAAATATTAATTTGTTTTTTAGTTCTGTAGAAAAGCCAGTGAGGAGTGCAGCTATGAGTTCACGCATCGCAATGTTAAATGTTATAGATATTTTATTTATATCATTAGCTAGTAGAAATTATGAAAGGTATACGAAGTTGTTAGAGAACACACGACAAGCAGTTAAAGTTAAAAAAAGAAAATATTAGAGGAGTGTATTGATATGAAAGTATTAATGGTTTGTTCAGGTGGTATGTCTAGTTCTATGATTGTTGACGCTGTAAAGAAAGAAGCAGAAAAAGAAAATTTTAATTTAGAAATTAAAGCAGTTGGAACGGAAACATTTGAAAATCAAATAATTGACTATGATTTAGGTTTAGTAGCGCCTCAAGTGAGACATCGATTAGATAAATTCAAAGAGGTGGGAGCAGCGGCAAATAAACCTGTAGATGTCATAGATCCAATGGGATATACGCCAATAGGGGCGCCTAAGATTTTAAAGCAAATACAAACGTATGCATAAGCGCTAAGCTAAATAAGTGAACAAAGGGTGTATGTTATGCAGAAATTTTTGAAATGGATTGAAAAAGTATTGATGCCACCCATGGCTAAAGCATCCGAACAGAGACATTTGACCTCTATTCGCGATGGTATTATTGCAACACTACCTTTAATTATTGTTGGTTCATTTTTTACTTTATTTGCATCGCCACCGATACCTGCTTTGGAAAAATTAGTAGAACCACATGCTGAAAAAATAATGATAGCCAATAGGATGACGTTAGGATTAATGGCAGTTTATGCTGCGTTTTCAATGGGGTATAGTCTGGCGAAATCCTATAAAATGGATGGGCAGGCAGGCGGCTTACTTTCACTTGCCACATTTCTAATGATGACTTTACCGGTTAATTTGGATGATAAATTACCTCAAAGGGATGCAATGGGTTACGTGTTACCTATGGCTGACTTAGGTGGATCCGGGTTGTTTGTAGCGATTATATCAATGATATTTGCTGTTGAAATGATGCGTTTAGTAGTGAAATCAGGTTTTACAATTAAAATGCCAGACCAAGTACCGGGATCAGTTGCACGTTCTTTTGAATCTTTGGTACCTGCGATAGTGATTATCGTTATATCTTGGTTTGTAAGAGTCATATTAAATATAGATTTAAATGCGATTATTAATAAAATTTTTGAACCATTAGGCAATTTTGCGGGTGACAGTTTATTAGGCGCTTTAATCCCAGTATTCTTCATAGTGCTTTTATGGTCAGCTGGTATACATGGCGTGGCTGTCATGGGTGCAGTATTCCAACCCATTTGGTTTTCTTTATTAGACCAAAATATCGATGCTAAAGCTGCAGGTGAGCCGTTACCACATATTATTGTTGAACCATTTTTCCAATGGTTTGTATGGATAGGCGGGGCAGGCGCAACACTTAGTTTGTGTATATTGATGATATTTTCAAAATCAGAATATTTGAAGAAGGTCGGTCGCTTCTCCATTATACCCAGCATATTTAATATTAACGAACCACTTATATTTGGTGCGCCATTAGTAATGAATCCGATTCTTGCTTTACCATTTATAGGCATTCCACTGATTTTAACAACGATTACTTATTTTGTATTTAAGTTAGGTTTGATTGCAAAGATTACAATATTAGCACCGTGGACGTTACCCGGACCTTTGGGTGCATTATTTGCCACAAACGGTGATTGGCGAGCCCTTGTGTTGGTAGTATTTAACCTTATAGTAGCAGTTATCATTTATTATCCATTCTTCAAAATGTATGAACGTAAAATGATAGAACAAGAACAAGGTAACATAAACGATCCGTTAAACGATGATTAAATGAGATGGGGGATTAGATGAGCGAGCAAAATGAACAGTCTATATTCGAAATCATTTCACATGGTGGAAATGCAAGAAGCTTAGCATATGAAGCGCTTGATGCGGCAACAGAATTTAATTTTGAACAAGCCAACCAATTTATGGAACAAGCGAAGCAAGAAATGAGTAAAGCACATAATATACAAACAGAGCTTATACAATCTGAAATAAATGGTGACAAAGTAGAAACATCGTTATTAATGATTCATGCTCAAGATCACTTGATGACAGCCATTAGTGAGAAAAATTTAATTGAAAAAATGATTGTTTTATATAAAAAATTAGAAGAGAAGTGTTGATATGATACGATTTGTTTATATTATATTATTGTTTTTTCTTGTATTTTGCTGCTACAAAATAGCTCATTTTATAGTAAACAAATTCAATTTTAATAGATGGGTATTACTTGTAGCGATTCCATTTATCATTGTTGTCCCAGTATTGATATTTGAAAAGATTAATATATTGGGGTGGGGCGCTATGTTGTTTTTATTAATATTTGCAAGTATTCTCTTTTTTGAAAAATCACGTGTACTTATTGATAAACGACAAATGAGAGGCATTTTGTATAAATCAGATAAGGAGTAAATGTATATGCATAAATTAGGAATATCAGTTTATCCGACACAATCTTGTTTAGAAGAAATGATTCATTATATTGAATTAAGTGCGAAATATGGGTTTAAACGTGTATTCACAAATTTATTATCAGTAAAAAATGATGATGAAGCGGTATTTCAAAAGTTTAAATCAGTTGTTAGAGTTGCTACAGAAAACAATATGATAGTTATTGCAGATATTAATCATAAAGTGTTTAAAGATTTGAATTTAACGCTTAAAGATTTATCCTTTTTTAAATCATTAGGTGTATCAGGCATACGCGTGGACGCTGGGTTTTCAGCCCAAGAAATAGCACAAATGAGTTATAACCAAGAGCATATGTTTGTAGAATTAAATATCAGTGTGAGCGCAACTTTTATTGAAGATGTCTTAAGTTATAAACCCAATTTGAACCAACTTATAGGTTGCCATAACTTTTATCCTCAAACATACACTGGTTTATCTTACAACCGTTTGATAACTACGAGCGAGTCTTATAAAAAAAATGCTATTAAAACTGCAGCTTTTGTGACTTCACAAGAAGGAAAGATAGGGCCGTGGAAGATTATGGAAGGTTTGCCTACTTTAGAAAGCCATAGAAATTTACTTACAACAGTACAAGCCAAGCATTTATTAATGACAAATGTAATAGATGATTTATTGATTGGTAACGCATTTGCTTCTGAATCAGAATTGCGAGCGCTCTCAGAAATTAATTTGACTATGCCTAGCTTTGATGTTTATTTGAGTAATGATATTACGTCATTAGATAGAAAAGTCATCGAAAAAGAATTTCATTTTAACCGAGGGGATGTATCAGACTACGTGATACGTTCAACTATGAGTCGTGTGCATTATAAAAATGAAGATTTCCCTCCAAATAGTACAAACCAAATTGTTAAAGGAGATATTATGATTTGTAATGACGCATACGGGCATTACAAAGGTGAAATGCAAATCGCATTACAAGATATGGTAAACAAAGGTTATAAAAATGTCATAGGCCATGTTAGAAAAGAAGAGCATTTTTTATTAGATTTACTTGAACCTTGGCAACCATTTGAATTAAAAGTAATATCTTAAAAACCATGTCATTGAATTACGAACGATGTCACAAAAGGATACAGAGCAGTTGCCTGTTTAAAGCTTACCGATTATATTACGAATTGTTAAAAGGAAAGCAACAAAGTATGATTTAAAAAATAGGAAACGTATTTACTGCAGGAGAGAGGTTAGTCTACCCACCATTGAAGCAAAGGATTGGGAGCTACGGTACTCGCCAATCCTTTTTAGTATAACAAATCATCTTAGGTTTTTATTTGTATAATGGCTATTGAGGGCATTCATAGGGGTTAAAGTCGAGTGGCATAGGGGCAGCGAATCCTAGCATCACAAAGTCTTCGTCGCCTGTATTGGTCATACCATGGGCATCGCCTGGAAATGATACAAATATATCACCTGCTTGGATGGTTTTTTGATTATTATTGTTTGTGAAAAATGTACCTTTGCCTTGGAGAACAATCCAAACATCATCTGCATCTTTGTGTGTGTGACAAGGCAATGTTTGACCTGGTTTTAGACACCAAACAGCACCGGCTGAATGTGTTGATTCATAGAATATTGTTTTTTTCGCTGCTTCATCAGAAAAATGTTGTAAATCATTAATTTTAAAAAAACGGTTAGATGTGTGTAACATAGCTTTCACTCCTGTCAGTTCACAATATAATTGGGTGTTTCACCGCTAAGTTGTTTCACTACGTTTGTCGCTGCAATATCAGCCATCATATCTCTTGCTTCAAAAGTTGCATTACCAATGTGTGGTGTAATGACTACATTTTTCATTGATTTAAGCGCTTCTGTTATTTGTGGTTCGAATTCAAATACATCCAGTGCAGCACCTTCAATCACGCCTTCTTTAAGTGCTTTGACTAATTCGGCCTCATAAACAATTGGCCCTCTAGATGCATTGATTAAGTATGAAGTTGGTTTCATTTTTTGAATCGCTTGGTAATCAATCATATGCTTTAATTGTTCATTATACGAACAATTTATAGTTACAAAATCTGAACGTTCTAAAAGTGCATCGAGTGTGACGTATTCAGCATTTAATTCAGCTTCTTTATCTTTATAGCGATTTGGCCCTGTGTAAAGCACACTCATATCAAACCCTTTAGCACGTCTTGCAACTGCCGTACCGATTTCTCCTAAGCCGATAATACCAATCGTTTTACCTGATACTTCACGTCCTCTAAAGAATAAAGGGGACCAACCATTGAATCCTTCGTTACGGCAAAGTTGATCGCCTTCAGGAATACGGCGAGCAACAGCCAATAAAACGCCCATCGTTAAATCTGCTGTTGCATTTGTGGAAGCAATCGGTGTATTCGTAACATCAATATGGCGTTCACGGGCAGCTTGGATGTCAATGTTATTAAAACCAGCACCATAGTTAGCTATGATTTTTAGTTTTGGCGCCGATTCAATGACTTTTCGGCTCACGTTAGTAGACAATAAAGTGATTAATGCATCTGCATCTTGAACTTTTTGAATTAATAATGCTTCAGAAATTAACGTTTTACCTGTGTACATATCAACCTCAAAATGTTTTTCAAGTTGACTAAGTCCCATTTCAGGGATTGCGCCTGCGATAAAAACCTTTTTCATAAAAATCGTCTCCTTTTATTATGTGAAAATATTCACAATATTTATCTTAAGTGTAGCATCTATCTAGTGATTAGGTATGTCTAAAATGATGAACTCAAAGTTTCGTTTTGTATAAAACAAACAAATTTTAAAATAAAAAAGCCTCTTAAAAGTTAGATTTCTATACCCAACTTTTAGGGGCTTACCCAAATACATAAATATAGCGTGCCATAACTTATACTCTCAACGAATGGATTGTTCTGGTAAGTGATGTAAGCTCTATTGGACAGCTCAAAATTTCGTTTTTTATCAAAGTCATATAAGGTAATTTGCTATCATAACGCGGCCATAACGAACTATCTTTATTACTAGGAATGCCGTTTCGCGCAAATGATACCCATGCATGTTGTAAGGCTTTTGAAATAGTTATATCTTTTTCGTCGTAGTCTCCTTTGGGATTTAAGTTACCAAAAATATATCTAATTTCTGATGTATGTTTAGCTAATTCTTTTGTTCTATGCGCCACTGGAGAAACTCTCGAGAAATGATAATAATAGATATTGTGGCCTAACTTTTCAAAACGTTTGACCGTTGCATAGCAAGGTTCAAACCATACTGCAGTAGTGAATAATTTATCTAAAGCTTCATATGTAGTTAAATTATCTGCCTTTAATATATGATGTACACGGTCGCTTACTGGTTCCGTCAACGCTGTTATCATATTATTAAGCGTATCAACACTGTATTCCATATCAGGTTTTATAAAATAGCGGGCTTCATTTTCAACGCAACCGATTAAAATAGGTATATCTGTGTTCCAATTTTCCCAATCTTGTTTAGCTACAATATCCCCATCAGGTACTGGGTTCCAAATTAGATTCGCTGGTGTATGAACTTCGCCAGGAGGCGGAAATACACCTGAAAATTCTGTCGAAGCCTCTAACACTGTATCGGTTGAAAGCTGTTGTAATGATTCCAAATCACTTGAGCCCAATTTATTTAACATATCTACAGTAACATTTTCCACCTTTTCATAAGTTGGTTCTGACGCAAAAACATAAGGTTCAAAACCAGCGCTTTGTATAATAGCTCGGTGAAATAATCCTTTAGCACGTTTAACTGACAATAAATTTCTCACAGCTTGGGCACCAGCTGATTCACCAAATATCGTCACGTTATTGGGATTTCCTCCAAAATATTCTATATTATTAGTAACCCATTTTAATGCAGCAACTTGATCAAGTACAGCAAAATTACACCCTATATTTGGATGTGCTAAAAAACCAAAAGCGCCTAGACGATAATTGAAGGTAACTACGGTTACACCTTGTTTTGCCAATTCAGCTCCATCAAAAGCGTCTTCTGAACCAGCGCCACCTAAATTACCGCCTCCATGAATCCAAACCATAACGGGTTGCTGTGCAATTTTATCGGTATCAGATGTCCATACATTGATGTATAGACAATCTTCACTTTGTTTTAAGGTTCTTAAGTCAAAGCTCGCACCACCTTTTTGCGGACACACTGGGCCAAATTCTATGGCTTTATAAACACCTTTCCATCTTTTTGGAGGCAAAGGTTCTCGCCATCTTCGTTCTTTTACAGGAGCTTCTGCATATGGTAGACCTAAAAATTTGTAAATAGAGTCATTCAATATCCCTTCGATTGTGCCTTGCTCTATTTGAATTTGCATCATTGATCCTCATTTCTTTAACTTAAGTATATAGTTCCAAAATGGAATACATTATTGAGTGAATTTTTGTGTATAAAAAATTTAAAGTTAAGGTAATTGCATGAGTAGGAGGCTCATGCATAAGTATTACTAACATAAGAAGAGGTATAAAAGCACTGAAACGCTTGCGCAAGTAATACTCGTTTTCATAAATAAAGAAAGTAGTTCTGTGCAAAGTGAATATAAGTATAGTTTTAATTAAAGAAACGCCCGATAATAACATACTTTCCAAATTAAAGCCTGAGATATTGATTTATCACAGGCTCAATATTTTTAAGTTTTATTATAATTTACAATCATGGTCACTTAAGCTGATTGCTCAAGTATTTAATTTTTTTTAGCCGATACATGATTATGATTCAGTTTGAGTAAGTGCTGCGCATTTTTATAATTAATTTTGGCTTGATCTTCGAGCGATAAACCTAAGTCGTTTAAAAATGTACCAAGTTTTTCAGGTTTAATATAAGGATAATCCGCAGCATAGAGTATTCTATCGATGCCAAAAGCATTTTTAACCATCTCGAATTGGGGATGGGTTAACATGCCACTTGGTGTAATATAAAAATGGTTTTTAAAATATTGGCTTATAGGATGAACAAGATGGTCTGAAAGAAGTGCTTCATCCATTCTCTCTAAGAAAAATGGTATAAACTCTCCCCAATGTCCAATAATCATTTGCAAATTAGGATGTTTATCGAAAACACCACCTAAAACGAGGTGGATGGCGTGGATACCGACATCAACGTGCCATCCATAGCCAAAGGAGGCAAATGAAGCGGCAGTAGCGTCTGTATATGCATCGCTTTTGTAATATGCTTGATAAACATCCGCATTCACTGGAGCAGGATGTAAATATATAGGCACGCCCAATGCTTCAGCTTTAGCAAAAATAACATCATATTTCTCTTGCTCTAAAAAGCCATCATGAGGTCGTCCAGGTATTAATACACCTTTAAAACCTAGCTGCGTAACTGCCCTTTCTAATTCTTCAGCCGCTGCTTGAGGTTCATTAATTGGTATACAGGCAAACCCAAGAAAACGTTCTGGATACATTTCAATATAATCATACAATTTATCGTTAGCATACCGACAGAGCTCAATTGCTTTTTCTCCTGTCAGGTTAGATGGCGCCCCATTACCATAAGATAATATTTGGACTGCTACGTTATGTTCTTCCATAAATTTGATTCGTTGTTCGTGATTCTGTATCTCATCATCATCCGTGAACCCTGTTTTACTTTCTAAAGCCTCTAACATAGTCTTTAAAGGCACACCTTCTGGGTCAGGTTGTACAAGTTTTGCCATTTCGTCTTTAACTTCTGGTAATATAAAATGTTCTTCAAGGGTAATACTCTTCATATAAACACAACTTTCTTTTCATATATTTTCCAAGTAAAAATATTATTTTGAACTAAGTGAAATCCTTCCATTCTAATTGTTGGAGCCAAGCATCAAAATTAAGTAGTTGAGGATTTACCTTACGTAATTCAGCTATATTAGCCTCATAGCCTTCATATTCAAACCATTCGAACATTTTCATCATTTGTTGGAACTTTTTACGCACATCTACTATTTCACAAGATACTTCAAATTTCTCACTTAACTTTTTAGCTATTTCATTTAAAGTAATTTCTTCACCCGCTAATTCCATAGCTTTGCCTATATATTGTTTTGGTTGGCTAAAAGTAATAGCGGTAAAAGTACCGATGTCTTGTACGGCAAGCATCTGTAATGGTATTTCAGAATCCATAAAGCCTTGCATCACTATTTTGTCATCTTGCACTTTCGCAAAACCAGTGAAATTATCCATGAAAAATGTGTGGCGTAAGATTGTATACGGTAAATCTAATGCACGAATATATTCTTCAATTTGCCATTTACTTGCAAAGTTATCAGCGCCACTATACTTTTCAGCGCCAGCTGCTGACCCGTATACAAAGTGAGTAGTACCTACTTGCTTAGCTACATCTGCCACCATTTTTCCTTGTTGTACTTCTTTATCAGGGTCTTTAGGATCAAATGATTGTACGCTGTAAACACCATAAACATTTCCCATTGCTTCGACAAGAGACTGTTTATCATTCATATCTGCTTGTACAATAACAGCTCCATCTTGTTCTAATTCTTTTATCGCAGATTGGTTAGGATTCCGCGTCATAGCATGCACAATCCAACCATTGGATAGTAAACTTTTTGCAACTGCATTGCCTTGGTTTCCGGAAGCGCCCATTACTAAAATGTTTTTATTATTTTCCATCGTAATCACCTTTCATCTCATTTTTTAATCAAAATATTACGTCCATATCGATAATATTGTTTCTGAAAAACCTTCAGGCTTCTGAATATATCCTAAATGTCCGCCAGGTATGTCGACGATTTTGATACCCGTTTGTTCAGCGATATAAAAATTGACATCTTGAGGAAACGATCCTTTAGAGTCATTCCCATTTAATAACGTTATGATGTCTTTATATTGTGATAAATCTTCTAATTTAATATCAGAATGTGTGTACTGTCTAATTTCATATTCTGCCCAAAACATCATGCGTTCATATTGTGCTTTTTGCGCTTTTTCATCCTCGGAAACAGGTTGAGCCATACTTTTTGCGTCAATGGCTGAAATATTTAGCGTTTCTCCGAAAGTTTTCATACCTGCTTGTAGTCCTTCAGTTAAAACTTGTTCTACAATCTCGTCGTTTTTATCTTTCCAATACTTACTATCTGGTAAAAAAGTATTAATTGGCGGTTCATGAAAAGCAATTTGTTTAATCACTTCAGGATAATCTTTTAAGACATGCATGGTAACGATAGCGCCAGAACTAGAACCTAGTAAATACACAGGTTCGTCACTTAAGTGTTTAGCAAGTTCTGCGATGTCTTTAGCATCACGTTTAACACGATAATCGTCATCAGGTTTTTGTGCTCGTTCAGGAAGAGGTGCAGTTAACTCGCTATAACCATAGTCACGACGGTCTACAGCTACGACGGTAAAGTTATCTTTCAAGTGCTCTGCTAAAGGTAAAAATATATCACCTGTACCATTGGCGCCTGGCACTAAAATAAGTATAGGACCTTGGCCTACTTTATAATAATTTAATGTCGCCCCTTTTAATTTTAATCTATTCATGACTGAGTCCTCCTAATGTTAAGAATTGGGGATGTGTGTGATTTGCATTTCTTGTTAGATATTTCCCTCTTATTTCATCAATATGCATTGGTTATGGTCTAAAGCTTCAGTTGACTTTTTAGATAATTTAAATAGGCGGCTTTAGAAAAAGCCATATTAAATTTTAATTATTAGTCTGCTTGAGTGCCATTCATTTTCACTATGGCTTACTTCCTCGTATTGCCATAAATTATGAGTTGTTAGGCACTATAGGTACAAGTAAATGTGAATCGTATTTACCACCAGTATAAATATTGTGTGTCCCTTGATTTACTGTTTCGTCATGTTCATAACGTGTTTTGAGTCCAGGTGTACTATTACCTTTAACAACTTCGCTTGCTTTAACAACGACTTGGACACTTTCACCTTGTTTGAATAATGTGCCAGATGGTAAAATTTCGATTTCTACAGGTACAATTTCATTGCCGTTTAATTTAACTTCTTTTTCATGTGTATGCCATGGTTGTAACGGCGTAGATTTATCTTGATCTAATTCACGGTGAGATACACGTAACCAACCTGTCGCAACTTGTCCATGTTCAATATGATTGAAATCAGGGAAATGCACTTCTTCGCCTTGACGATTTAATTTTTTAATACCCACAAATAAATCCATATCGTCTGCTTCATCTGCTGAAACCCATAACTTCAATTTCATATTGCCTGTAATTTCTGTGTCTTGATCAAATGTTGTACTAAATCTCACTTCATCATTGCCTTCAGCTTCACTGTCATAAGAAACTTTAGCTGTTTCTTGAGGTTTTGAAATGTCGAGTGACATTGTTTGACCATCTAAATATAGAGCTGTTTCTTTTGTATTTGGGATTGGGAAATCAGACGCATATTTTGTATAGCCTTGATAAAATTTATCCCTGACTTCGTAGCTCACTTTAGGTGTATCTTGCCAATCGTTGTCGATGCCTTTGAGATAATAATCAAAGAAATCTTTTTGTTGTTCAAGAGATTCACGTGCATAGTAAGTTTCCCATTCTTTACGTTCGTGTATTTTAAGCCATTTATCTTGAGAAGAAGCTTGTTTAAAGCCTTCAAATGTACCACGGTTATGCAAACCTTGGGTAGACCAACTTGCACAAACAAACATTGGCGCTTTAATAGCAGAAAGATCTGCTTGTTTGCCTTTCCAATAATCATCAAATAATGGATGATTTTTTTGGGAACCTTTTAAATCTTCAATGTCTGAATCTGGCCATCTATTGATAAGTCCATCGTGCCAAAATCTGTAAAAGCCTGTATCAGGTATACCGCCATGGAAAGCCACTTCACGGTACATATCGTTTAAGCCTTCCCAAGGAATTATTGCTTTCAGATGAGACGGGTTTAATGAGGCTACCCACCATTGTGTAACAGCTAAATAAGAAACGCCATTTGTACCAACGTTGCCATTACTCCATGGCTGTTTTCCAGCCCATTCAATTACTTCGGCATAGTCTTTTGCTTCTGAAAGCCCCCAAGGGTATAAAGATCCTTTTGATTTAGCGCTACCGCGTAGCGCAACTTTGACAACGACATAGTCATTAGGCACCCAGAACCCAGGGTCTGGAGATTCTTCTGGTGTTAAGCTTGAAGTTGGAATTGCACCAAGTGTTGGCCAAAGCGGGCCCATATTATTAATATTTGGTTTGTTATCTTTACCGTATGTGTCTGCAGACATTACAACGGGGAATGTGCCTTCTTTATTAGGACGGATGACGTTGACGTATAATTCTGCACCATCTGACATGGGCACAGCAATATCTTTTTCCATAATCATTTCTTGATTACCGTATTGTATGCTATCTATAACAATATGATTTACGCCTTCTTTAATATCTTCAATTCTAGTTGCAGTTAATTTTGAATTACCTAACATTTGTTTAGTCATATAAACCATTCCTTTCGCATAAGGTAATACTTGTTTTTTAATACACTTTTACCTTATATTCGAATCAAGTAATAAACAACAATCAAGCGTGTGATAACTGTTCGAAAAACAACAATTGAGTTAATATTGTTCAATAAATAGAAATGTCGGAGGTGGAAAAGGGTTATGGTTCAAGATCGGAGAGTACGAAAGTCACAACAAGCAATCCAGTCTGCTTTTTTAGAGTTGTTAAAAGGTGAATCATTTGAAAAACTGACAGTACAACAATTGGCAGATAAAGCTGATATTAATAGAGGTACATTTTATAGTTATTATTTAGATAAGTATGATTTGTTAGAACAAATAGAAAATCAAATAATAGACGATTTACAGAAGTTTATAAGTGACCAACATCATAGAGAGAAGAAAGGTATACCTACAGATGTTGTTAAAAATATTATGGTTTACCTAATTGAACATATTGAAGAAAATAGAAAAAGCTATTATATGTTGTTTAGTATAGGTAAAGCTTCTATGATACAAGAAAAACTTTATATGTTGATTTATAACCATTTAAGTTTATATAAAAGTACAGATGACACCATTGAAACAATGCCTTTTTCATATTTTATGAGCTATGTATCGGGAGCAGGCATTTCACTCATTAAGCACTGGGTACAAGATAGCACGCCTATTTCTAAAGAAGATCTGATTGATCATTTTTATAATCTAATGAATAATGGGACAGCTAGTATGATTAAAAAATAAAATATATTAATAGAGCGTCTTACTACAACGATTAAACGCTTGAAAAATAACTTGAAAAAACGCTGTATACATTTATACAGCGTTTTTTATGATGATTATGAGTGGAAGGCAATCTATCTAGCTAATGGTTATACTGTTTAATTCTTTTAGTGTTTGACTTGTTCTAGACTCAATTAGAACCGGCACAGTGTATTACAGAATGCCGATGAGTTTCATCCAAAGAGATCCTAAACCAATCCATATAATAAAATAAACGATACCTAAGATAAAATTCATTGTCCACCAACGTTTTTGGCTTATATAACCAGCCGCGTATAATATTGGCGCAGGTCCACTACTATAATGTGTTGTCGAAGCCAATAGATTACCGAAGAAACCTAACATGAGCGCACTGTATAACGGTGGCGCACCGGCTGCAATAGCAACGCCTAACAGTGCAGCGTACATTGCGCTAACATGAGCAGTAGCGCTAGCAAATAGATAATGTGAATAGAAATAGAAAATGAGTAACATAACCAGTACGATTGGCCAACTAAAGCCACCTAAACTTGTTGCAATCAGTTTACTTAACCATGGAATAAAGCCTAGTTTATTTAATTGATCAGCCATTAATACAAGTACTGAGAACCAGATTAATGTATTCCATGCACCTGTTTCATTTAAAATATCTTTCCAGTTTAATACGCCAGTAACGAGTAATAATGATAGTGCGATAAATGCAGTCAATGTAGCATCAATTTGAATTAGGCTGCCTGTAACCCAAAGCGTCAATGCTATGATAAAGATGACAATCATAAATTTTTCTGGCATTGAGATTTTGCCCATTTTAGTTAACTCATTATCTGCCCAATTTTTAGCGTTAGGCGTTTGTTTAATACTTGGCGGGTATATTTTATAAATAATGAATGGAACAATAATGAGAGAAAGTAATCCAGGGACTAGGGCAGCTAAAAACCAATTCATCCATGTTATATGTACTTGAGCAGTACTTTCTGCAAGATTTTGAGCGAGGGGATTACCAGCCATAGCAGTTAAAAACATTGCAGCAGTAATTAAATTACCTTGAAATTCTGTGAAAATTAGAAACGCGCCCATTTTTCGCTCAGATCCTTGCTTAGGGTCTGAACCAAATGATTCTGATAGAGATTTAATAATTGGAAACATAATACCACCCGCACGGGCCGTATTGCTTGGTGTAGCAGGGGCTAATATAAGATCGACACCTACAAGCGCATAGGCGAGACCTAATGTTTTTTTACCAAATCGTTTCACAAATCTTAGAGCGATGCGACGTCCTAGTCCTGTTTTTACAAAGCCTCTTGAGATAAAAAAGGCTATGACAATAAGCCAAATGCTATTATTACCAAACCCTTGCACAGCCGTTTTTATATCGGCAACACCAGTCAACACCATAAAAGTAAAACCTAATATGGATACAGCACCAATTGGCATAGGTTGCGTAATACAAGCGATAATAGTTGATACAAAAATAGCAAACATATACCAAGCTTGTATGCTTAATGATTCTGGCTTAAGGGGGGTCAGCGCCCAAATCAGTATACCGATGACAAGGGGGAGAATGAATTTGCGGTATCTTATTGAATTTTGCATATTGAACTTTCCTTCTTTCTACACAGATTACTCATTACAATTATCAATCTACCCTTATAAAAAAGTGCTGTAAAGAAAAAGAATGGAAAAAAATTATATATTTAGCAATAATTTTTTTAATGATCAACGCAAACGTGTATTTACAAAAAAGAGCTATGAAATATTTCTTATGGCAATGTGAAAAATATAATAGTTAAAGTAACTATTCACATTTTGTTTAAATTAATATATTCTTTAAAATATAATATATATCAAATTTTATGAGGTGAGTATATGAATAAATTTTCAAAATATGTTGTGACATTTTCACTGTCAGCGGTATTTTCAGTTGCTGCGCCACTCTCTACATACACATCAATTGCTAACGCTAGTGGGGGCAGCGCACCGGTCGTTGAACAACAGGATCAGCAGCAAGAAAAAGTGAATTTAGGTACTGAAAATACGATGGCTGTTTCATGGTATCAAAATTCCGCTGAAGCAAAAGCATTGTATTTGCAAGGGTATAACAGCGCCCAAGTCCAATTAGATAAAGAAATTAAAAAGAATAAAGGGGATCATAAACTTGCAATCGCATTAGATTTAGATGAAACAGTTTTAGATAATTCTCCTTATCAAGGTTATGCATCCTTAAATAACAAAGTACATCCAGAAGGTTGGCACGAGTGGGTAGAAGCTGCAACAGCGAAACCTGTATATGGTGCAAAGGAATTTCTAAAATACGCTGATCAAAAAGGGATAGCTATTTATTATATTTCTGATAGAGACCAAGACAAAGATTTTAAAGCGACACAAAAGAATTTAAAAGCGCAGGGTATTCCACAAGCAACAGAAGATCATATTTTGTTAAAAGGTAAAAATGATAAAAGTAAAGAATCACGTAGACAAGCAGTAGAAAAAGACCATAAGTTAGTTATGTTATTTGGTGATAACTTGTTAGATTTTGGAGAACCTAAAAAACCTACTGCTGAAGAACGTGAAAAATTTGTGCAAAAACACAAAGACGAATTTGGTAAGAAATACATTATTTTCACAAATCCTATGTATGGTAGTTGGGAAGGCACATTGTATAATAACGACTTTGATATTAGCGATGAACAAAAAGACGCATTAAGAAAAGAATCTATTAAACAGTTTAACCCATCCACAGGCGAAGTAGAATAATAAAGAGAGACAATGGAAACACGTTACATGGTATGACCTTTATTGGATTAAACGAAAACTAGCTTGATCCATTTTAGGATAGAGATAGAATAAGCATAGATTGAAGAAGTAAGATTGAAAACCAACGGGGCAGTATTCAGATGCCTGAGTTCACTATAGTCAATTAATGAAAACAACTGATTATATGAGTTTAAAATGAACGAAGTGTTTCACGTGAAAAAATAAAATATATATAAAAGTCTATTGGCATGCTGTTTCGAACTATGCCAATAGACTTTTAGGTTGAGAAGATTATTGTGCTGTATAACCGCCGTCAATAACGATGGCTTGACCTGTAACGCTTTTAGCTTTGTCACTGGCAATAAATACAGAGTAATCAGCTACTTCTTGTATATCAACTAGTTGTTTTTGAGGAATTAACGGAAATAGCACTTCATCCAATACTTGATTGATACTGACATTTCTCGTTTTAGCAAGATCTTCCATCTGGCCACGCACGAGTGGCGTATCAATATAACCAGGGCATATTGCATTGACAGTAATGCCGTCTTGTGCGGTTTCTAAAGCAGTCACTTTTGTTAAACCTATAATACCATGTTTGGCACTGTTGTAAGCAGATTTGCCAGAAAAGCCGACAAGTCCATTAATAGAAGACATATTTAAGATACGCCCATATTGCTGATTTTTCATAATAGGTAGCACATATTTAGTCATAATAAAAGTGCCAACCAACATAATATCGATCATCTGTTTGAATTTATCAGTTGGAAAATCTTCTATATTTGCTACATGTTGCAAACCTGCATTATTGATTAATATATCAATACGGCCATAATGTTTTACAGTTTGATTTACTAAATTTTTAACATCTTCTTCATCGGAAACATCAGCTACAATACCTATACATTCAAAGTTTTTTGTTTGAAATGATTGAACGACATGGTCTAATTTATCTTGATCAATATCAGTAAACACGACTTTTGCACCTTCGTTTAAAAAGACTTTAGCAATTTCTAACCCGATGCCACTAGCGGATCCTGAAATCATTGCTACTTTATCTTTTAACATATCTATCCCTCCATCATTGTTTATAATGTTTAGTTTACATCTATAAAAATGATAAGTAAAATGAATAAATATAATCAAAGGTATAACTTTTAGTAATAGTGAAAGGGGGAAACAAACTTGGAAATACGCCAAATCAGTTATTTTTTAGAAGTTGCACAACAGGGTAGTTTTACCAAAGCATCTCAAACATTACATATTTCCCAGCCAGCGTTAAGTAAAACAATTAAGGCGTTTGAAACAGAACTTGGTGTCGAATTGTTAGACCGTACAGATAAACGTGTAAGACTGACTGATTCTGGAGAAATTGTTTATCAATATGGTAAACAAATACTTAATACAATTTCAACGTTAACTTCAAGTTTAGAAGATAATGCAATGCTTAAAAGCGGTCACATTAAAATGGGTTTGCCTTCCCTCATTGGAATTATGTTTTTCCCTAATATTATGAAGGGGTTTGCTTCAGCCTATCCAGGTATAACAGTGGCGTTAACAGAGGAGGGGACAAACAACGTAATTCATCTTGTAGATAAAGGAGATTTAGATTGCGGTATTGTGATGTTACCTGTGGATCAAAATGATTTTGATGTTATTCCATTGACTCAAGATAGATTGATGTTGTTTTTGCACAAGTCTCACGTACTTGCAAATCATTCTGAGATTTCAATGATGGATGTTAAAGATGAGCCCATGATTTTATTTACTGAAGACTTTACAATGCATGATCGTATTATTCAGGAATGTAATGATTTCGGTTTTCAACCGCATATTGCATATAAAAGTTCGCAATGGGATTTTATCAAAGATATGGTGGAGAATAACTTGGGGATTACTTTTTTTCCTGGCTCACTTAATCGCAAAATAAATAAAGAGAAAATCATTTCATTACCCATCACCGATCCTTATATACCTTGGAAAGTAGGTATTATTGTAAAAAAAGGTAGTCATCGTTCTTTTGCTACTCAAGCTTTGGTTGATTATATATTAGATAGTGATCTTTAGATGTACTATAACTATGAGTTATAGCAATGATGACGATTATGTATTTAACAAATCGTTTGTTCAATCTTATAGTATTAATTGTTCAGAGATAGATTTGAATGAATACATGGGAGTGATAAACGATGGAAAAGACAAGATACCAACAAGGTATAGATAAATTAATGACATATACATCAGAAACAGGCACAACACATTTACAGATAGCTGAAAATCTTAAAGATATTGCACCAGATGTATCAAAATATATCATGGAATTCGCATACGGTGACATATACTCACGTAACGGGCTAACCAACCAACAGCGTGCATTGGTGACAGTATCATCGTTGATTACACAAGGTACGGAACCGCAATTGGAGTTACACATGAATACCGCATTGACGTCAGGGGTGACAGCAGAAGAACTTGTCGAAGTCATCACACAATTAATACCATATACTGGATTTCCACGTGTATTAAATGCCTTAACTGTAGCTAAAAAAGTGTTTGCGGACAGAGATATTTCCGTTGATACACGTAAAGTAGAACAATCCCAATCCTTATAATTGAACAGATGGATGACAATATATTACCTGCTATATTTAATAAACAGTTTATAATTAAATGATTGGAGAACATGTATATTATATTGCGAGTGTTGGGACGGTGTATGGTAAACTTTGGCCAGAATAAATAATATAATAGTATGACAAATGATTTTTAAAACGCGATCATACACTTTAGAGCGAGAATGCAGATGCTTATTGTAACTGTGTTTTCGCTTTTTTATAAAAATGATGATAATAGTGATTTTGAAAATTCGAAAATAAATTTATTTTAACCTAAAATAATTGTATAATTGATTTTTAAAACGTTCTATAATATAAATGGGTTGTAACAACTGTATATATACATATAAAAATAGTTTGTTGTATAAAGCCAATAGGAGGGGTATGTAAAGCGTAGAGGAGCATACTTTCATCACTTTGATCACAGAAAAACAAAGCAAAACTCTAAATTTACAATATGGATAACTTTAATTATCACATTAATATTTATAGTAGTAATATTTATCGGTGGCATGGTTTCCAACATTTTAACGTTGATATTAGATTCATTTCATATGTTAAGTGACGTTTTAGCATTGAGCTTGTCTATGGTAGCTATTTATTTTGCGGCTGGAAAAATCAACTGTTCGCTTATCTTTGGCTTTCTTAGATTGAAAATACGAGCTGCTTTTTTGAATGTTTAGCACTAACCATGTTATCACCACAGAACACCCTCCTTTTGAGCGCTCATGTAGTGTTTGATAGCGCTTCTGAAGAGAAAGCATATGAAACCATATAATAATATATCTCGATTATTAGAGCATCAATATCACATGAAACATACCACGTTACAAATTGAGAATCTTAAATTTAATAGTCATTCCAAAAGTATTTTGAGAATTTGGAGAAATAAACGTTTAATATGGTATTTAAAACGATTACTTTTTAACAGATAACTACCCAAATAGTTATTAAGTGTAAAGATGGAAATGAGTTTAACGTTGCACTTATGTATGCGATTTGGGTATTTTTTATGGCATATCTTTCATTTTAATAAAAACGTACATCATCATAGTTTTAATGGATTAAAATAAACTATATAATTTTAAGCATTAACCAAGAAAGGTGTTTATGATGGGACAATATCATATTAAAAAACCATTAAACAATAATGTTATTATTTGTACACGTCAGCAAAAAGAAGTAGTAGTTATTGGCAAAGGTATCGGTTTTAATAAGAAACCTGGGATGGTCGTGGATGACGAAGCAATGATAGAAAAAATTTATGCATTGGAACATAAGACACAACAAGAACATTATAAAGCGCTCATTGAAGAAGCAGATGACGCTGTTATCCAAGCGGTTATTGATGCAATTAATATGATTACCAATTCAGATATAGAAATTGACGGCAATCATTTAGTTGTTTCACTAACAGATCATATTATATTTGCATATAAACGGTTGAAACAAAACCAATATATTAGTAATCCATTTACGATGGAAACCAAACACTTGTACCCTGAAGCATATAAAATATCCGCTTCAGTTATTCACCAACTTAATTCAGTGTTACCAATTCAATTCCCAGAAGACGAAATTGGTTTTATTGCATTACATATTGCGTCTAATATGGAAAATTTAACGATTAGCCAAATGAATCATATTAATGATTTAATTAGCAAATGCATTCAAATTATAGAGCATGATTTACATCAATCTATAGATATGTCATCTATACAATATCAACGCTTTATTAGGCATGTTCAATTCTTAATTAGAAGACTTAGTAAAGGCGAGACGATCAAGTCACAAACTGAATTTGAGAATATGTTGAAAGCGCATTACCCCTTGTGCTATAATATAGCGGTCAAGATAATGAAAATGATGCAAAAACAATTAGGTGTAACAGTATATGAAGCGGAAGTTGTATATCTGACACTTCATATCAACCACTTAACACAATAATAAATGAAGCACGTGTAACTGATTCGATCAGGCATGAGTACTTAGACCGAGCAAAAGCTCAGTTTATTTACTCATGCCTTTTTTTGTGTCTTTAAACTTGTTTTGACGCAAATACATAGAAACGCACATAAATTCATAGCTCAGTATATGAAATAAATAGAGTTTCTTGAAAATGGAGGATTATACAGTATGTGGAAGAAATTTTTTGGTCAGCTGCAACGTATAGGTAAAGCACTCATGTTACCTGTTGCAATCTTGCCAGCTGCTGGTTTGTTATTAGCATTTGGGACGGTTTTACAAGGAGAAGTATTACAATCCTATATACCTTTTGTTAAAGCGGATGGTTTCCAACATGTAGCGCAAATGATGGAGGGCGCTGGTGTTGTTATTTTTGATAATTTGCCAATGATCTTTGCGTTAGGTGTGGCCATTGGTCTAGCTGGGGGCGATGGTGTAGCTGCAATCGCTGCGTTTGTTGGTTTTATGATTATGAATAAGACAATGGGCGCATTTTTAGGTATTACACCTGACAATGTCAATGACGCAGCAAGTGGGTATGCAAGCGTATTAGGTATTCCAACACTCCAAACAGGTGTCTTCGGTGGTATCATTATCGGCGCGCTTGCTGCATGGTGTTATAATAAATTCTATAATATTTCGTTACCGAGTTATTTAGGATTCTTTGCTGGTAAACGATTTGTACCCATTATGATGGCAACATGCGCGTTTATACTAGCGTTTCCAATGGCGTGGATTTGGCCAACGATTTAACATGGTTTAAATGCGTTTAGTGAAGGTTTATTAGATTCAAATACTGGTATAGCAGTGTTTTTATTTGGATTTATTAAACGTCTATTGATTCCATTTGGTTTACACCATATCTTCCATGCACCATTTTGGTTTGAATTTGGTAGCTTTAAAACTGCTGCAGGACAAATCATCCATGGGGACCAACGTATTTTTATTGCTCAAATTACTGAAAACGTGCCATTAACTGCTGGTAAATTTATGGGTGGAGAATTTCCAGTGATGATGTTCGGACTTCCAGCCGCAGCACTAGCGATTTATCACTCAGCAAAGAAAGAAAATCGTAAAGTAGTTGGTGGGCTGATGTTATCAGGTGCTTTAACTTCATTCTTAACAGGTATTACGGAGCCATTAGAATTCTCATTCTTATTTGTAGCACCACTTTTATTCTTTATTCATGCAGTTTTAGACGGATTTGGCTTCTTGATTATGTATGTGTTAAATGTTCATTTAGGTTATACATTCTCAGGTGGATTTATTGATTTCTTACTGCTGAATATTTTACCAAATAAGACAGCATGGTGGCTTGTCATTCCAGTAGGTATCGTTTATGCGTTTGCTTATTACTTTATATTTAGATTCATTATTAAAAAATTAAATTATAAAACGCCCGGTAGAGAAGATAAAGAACTGCAAAGTAATACCGTATCAGTAAATGAGTTACCATTTAAAGTATTAGATGCAATGGGTGGTAATGCAAATATTAAACATCTTGATGCGTGTATTACACGTTTAAGAGTAGAAGTTAATGAAAAATCTAAAGTCGACGTGGAAGCGTTAAAACAATTAGGCGCTTCGGGCGTATTAGAAGTCGGTAATAATATGCAAGCTATTTTTGGGCCTAAATCAGATCAAATCAAACACGATATGGCACAAATTATGGCGGGTAACATTACCAGACCTGAAGAGACGACAATTGAAAATGAAGATACGAATCAAACAGTTGCTATTGAAGGGGAAACCATTTATGCGCCACTTAAGGGTCACGTAGTACCGTTAAGTGAAGTTCCTGACCAAGTATTTAGTGATAAATTAATGGGGGATGGTATTGCCATTTACCCTGAAAATGGGGAAGTTGTTGCACCATTCGATGGAACAGTAGAACTTGTATTCCCTACCAAACATGCGATAGGTTTAAAATCTGAAGCAGGTATAGAAGTATTAATTCATTTCGGTCTAGAAACGGTTGGATTAAAGGGAGAAGGTTTCGAAGTTCATGTAGAGTCAGGCGAAGAGATTACAAAAGGTCAAATGCTTATGACAGTTGATTTAGATTATATTAAAGCAAATGCGAAAAGCGATGTTACACCAGTTATTGTCACAAATTCTGGGGAACACGACATTAAATCATCACATGATGGCACAGTCGATCTAGGCGAAGTTTTAATTAAATTATAATAATATAAGTAATCTGCTTAATACATGATAGATGTGTTGCACTAAATCCTATTTGGAGAAGGAAGTTAAAAACACTTTCGTTGAATTCATATTAAAATGAATTGATACGAGAGTGTTTTTTATGAAAAGCGTTGCTTATTTATTGGAATTTAAAAGTAAGGTAATAGAAATTAAATGAGTAGTATACGCAAAAAATAAAATGACGGATTACTTAAATATTTAATTAGATATTCAAATATTACTTTTTTGAAAATAAATGTAAGCTTAAATAATATTAGATGTTTTATACATAGTAGTTTATAATATATAGGACATAATTATTAAATCATTCAAAATAAATAATTAATTTACTAGCATCGTAACATGAAACATAACGATTTAAGTAAATACAATAGTGAAAATGAGGGGAAAGCATGATTTATACAGTAACGAGTACATTGCCACCAGTGCATGGTGGCAGAACAAAAGCGTTATTAAGTCGTATTAAATTAATGGATACGGAATTAGGTATAACGAGTAAAATTTTTACGACAAATTACAATGCGAATTACCTATCAGTATATGAAAAATTCATTAATGAAGGAAAAGTAACGAAAAGTACAGAGTTTGAAAATTTATATGATTGGTTAAGTGGTTTTAATTTATTAACGACACCTAAAAAGAAATTTAAAAAAAATTTAAAATATCAAACAATGAATCGTGAAATTGAAGGCTTAGAAAATAAAAGCTATGATGATGGAAATGTTATGAGATATTACGATGATGAAAATTATGTATTATACAGAAAATACTACGAAGATAGTAATGTGATTAAATTTGAAGATTTTATGTCGCCCATTAGTAAAAAAAGATTAGAACGTTGGGAATATAATGAATTTGGTCAATTGCATAGAAAGATTTACTACACCCATAAACCTTTTTTAAAATTATGCGAAGTGTATTTTGATACGAAGGGACATATATATTGTAAAAAGTATTTTGATACTGATACTGATACATTAGACTACATTCAAATTTATAAGGATAGCAGGCCTTATTTAGCTTTTAGTGATGAAAAAGCATTGATTGAATTTTATTTTGAACAACGTTTTAGTGATAACGATGTAGTGTTTAATGACGCAAGATTATTAGATGGGCCGTTGTTAAATCAAACGAACGCTACTAAAAACATTTTAGTTTTTCATAATAGTCATATAAATGGTAAACATATTAAAAATGCTTATAAATTTGCTTTAAACCATTCTGAAAAAGTAGAAAAATATATATTATTAACGGAAAAACAAAAAGAAGATATTTTAAATCAGCTATCTCTTGAACAAAATCGTTTGAATGTGATTCCGCACTCTATTAAATCTTATAAATCTCTTGACAAAGTAGAGAAATTAGATCGATTTATTTTCTTAGGCAGACTAGGGGCTCAAAAACAAATAGATCATTTAATCAAAGCTTATAAACAATTTTTAGATTATGGATATGAAACAAAATTAGCAATTTTTGGGCCAGATGAAGCGGGACAGAAAAAGAAAATGTTAGATTTAATCGAACAATTTGGTATTCAAGACAAAGTAGATATTAATGAATACACAAATAACCCTTTAATTGAGTTTCAAAAATCAAAAGCCTCACTTTTAACAAGCAAATTTGAAGGTTTTGGATTAACTGTAATGGAGAGTATTGAAGTTGGTTGTCCAGTAATTTCTTATGATGTTAGGTATGGGCCCTCAGAGATTATCGATCATAATAAAAACGGATTCTTGGTTGAACCTAATAACATTAAAGCATTTGCAGATTATATGGCTAAGATAATAGATAATCCACTCACTCATGTACACACAAGACCAGAACTAGGCCATGATAGAGCGATTCAAAATTATACAAAGCTTTTTCAAGACATCGGCTATACTAAATAAAAGCATTTTAATACAGTATAAACATATTAAACTCAATTATTTTGATTAGTAATTACTATCGATTAAAAGAAAACACTTTTCTGATATTGTCGTATTAAAAAATGTAAAATGATAGTATAAAGTAATAAATAATAGGGATGAAAATGAGGGAAAAGCATGATTTATACAGTGACAAGTACATTGCCGCCAGTACATGGTGGTAGAACGAAAGCGTTGTTAAGCCGTATTAAATTAATGGATACGGAATTAGGTATAACCAATAAAATTTTTACGACGAACTATAACGCAAATTATCCTTCAGTATATGAAAAATTCATTAATGAGGGAAAAGTAACCAAAAATACAGAGTTTGAAAATTTATATGATTGGTTGAGTGGTTTTAAACTATTAGAGACACCTAAAAAGAAATTTAAAAATCAACCAAAATATCAAACGACAAATCGTAAAATCAAAGGTTTAACGGATAAACCGTCAAAAAATGGAAGTGTCATACGCTATTTTAATGAAAATCAATTTGTACTTTATCGCAAATATTATCAGTCTAGTGATGTTCTACAATTTGAAGATTTTATGTCGCCAATTAGTGAAAAAAGATTAGAACGCTGGGAATATAATATGTTTGGTCAATTACATCGAAAAATCTATTATATACATAACCCGTTTGCAAAATCATACGAAGTATATTTTGACACACAGGAAAATGTATATTGTAAAAAGTTTTTTAAAAATGATAAAGATAACACGTTAGACTATATACAAATATACAACAATAGCAGACCTTATTTAGCTTTTAGTAATGAGAGGGATTTATTTAAATATTATTTTGGACAACGTTTTAATGATAACGACATCGTATTTAATGATGCAAGATTATTAGATAAACCATTATTAACGCAATCCAATGCTACGAAAAATATTCTAGTATTTCATAGTAGTCATCTAAATGGAGAAAAAATCAAAGGTTCTTATAGATTTGCACTAGAACACTCTGACAAAGTTGAAAAGTATATTATATTAACACATAAGCAAACCTATGATATCCAAAAAGAAACAGCGATTGATCAGCATCGTTTTGCAATTATACCCCATTCCATGGAGCCCTATCCGCGCGATAATGATATTGAGCAATTAAATAGATTTATCTATTTAGGACGGTTAGGTAAAGCTAAACAAATAGATCATTTAATTAAGGCATATAAACAGTTTTTAGACAATGGATATGATATGAAATTAGCAATATTTGGAAAAGATGAAGACGGTCAGAAAGAAGCATTGTTAGACTTAATCGAGCAATTTGGTATTCAAGATAAAGTAGAGGTTAATGAATATACAAATACGCCTTTAAAAGAGTTCCAAAAATCAAAAGCTGCATTGTTAACAAGCAAATTTGAAGGGTTTGGGTTAACTGTAATGGAGAGTATTGAAGTTGGCTGTCCAGTAATTTCTTATGATGTGAGGTATGGGCCGTCAGAAATTATTAAACATGGGGAAAATGGTTATCTAGTTGAACCGGACGATATTACCGCCTTTACAGAATATATGGTGAAAACTGTAGAAGAGCCATTTGACCACGTTGAGACCAGATCAGAACTAAGTCATAAAAAAGCTGTAGAAAACTATAATAAACTATTTCAAGATATAGGGTATACTAAATAAATATTATAGACATTTTTTATAAAGTCTACTTATTAACAATTTGAATATATAACGTAAAAGCAGTTGCCATTCTCAAACTCAGGATGGTAACTGTTTTTTAGCATACAAGAGATTGGTATATTTTATGTCATTTTTGTGCTATTGCTACAAAGTTCTTTTGTCTTCATAAATCATATGTTATTAAAAAAGAAATAACGTTTTAACCATTATAGTTTTGCTATTATTAATAATAAAAGATAAAAATACTAGCAAAAACTTTGTCTCTTATGTACCGCGTGTTATATTAATGGTGAATGCAATTAATTGCTTAACTATTATATTGTGTATTATATTAGTTTTAAATTTATTTTCTGAAGGAGTAACAATGAATAAGTTTAAATTATTGGTTATCATGTTGTGTTTAATTTTAGTTGGATGCTCGAACCAAGAGAGTGAACCCCGTCATACAGATAGCAAAAAACATGAAAAACAGCAAAGTCAAAAAAAAGAAAATGAACATAATAAAACAGTTAAGAACGGTGTTACTTATATCGACGAGATTTTAATTGTAAATAAAGATATTTCCTTACCAGAACATTTTAACCCGGGTGAGAACGAAGTGGCCCGTGAAGCATTACATAAATTATTAAACGCCGGTAATAAGAAAGGATATCATTTATCAAGTGCAAGTGGTTTTAGAAGTTATCAAACTCAAGAACAATTATTTAATCGTTATGTTCAAAGAGATGGAGAAGAAGCTGCCAATAAATATAGTGCTAAACCAGGTCATTCAGAACATCAAACTGGTTTGACATATGATGTTGTTTCTGAGAACACAGATACCAACTTCAAAGAATCATTTGGTAAAACAGAAGAAGGACAATGGATAAAACGTAATGCGCATAAATACGGGTTTATTGTAAGATATCCTAAGGACAAAACGCATATAACTGGTTATCAATATGAGCCTTGGCATATAAGATATGTAGGAAAAGATACAGCTAAAACGCTATATAATCATCGCGAAACATTAGAGGAATATTTAGATTTATACCCAAAATAATACGGTTCACATTTAAGGTATTTTGGCTACTTATTATAAATCATTGAGAGAGGGATGAACATAAGTGTTAAACAAAATAAGCGTGGCGATTCTAAGTTGTATACTTTCTTTAACTATGATGATACCAACATCTTCAGCAATAGCTCAATCAGCAACGCCCGAAGATACATATGGTGACCAATATAAACCAGAAAGCGTTAGTGTGATAACTCAAACTGGTCAAATTCTCTATCAATCTAATGATGACAAAGTAACAGATCCAGCTTCTCTAACTAAAATGATGACCATGTATTTGACCTTTGATGCTATAGAAAATGGGGATATAAAAGCATCAGACAAAATACAGATAACGCCAGATTATGAAAAGATGTCTGAGTTACCTAATTTAGCAAGCGTCCCTTTAGAGGCAGAACAGGCTTATACTATTGATCAATTTTTAAGACAGATCACTTTAGAATCAAGTAATGCAGCGACACTGATTTTAGGTGAAAAAATAGCTGGTTCAACGTCGAGATTTACAAATCAAATGAATGATAAAGCTAAAAAGATTGGTATGGAACATACGCATTTTGTAAATCCTACAGGTGCAGATAATCAACTATTACATCAATATGCGCCTGAAAAATATAAAAAAGAGCGTAAGACTCAGACAACTTCACAAGATATGACAATTTTAATGCAACACTTATTAAAAGATCATCCTGAGGTTTTAACGTATAGTTCTAAGACGAAAGATAATCAATTTGATACAGAATTGAAAACTAAAAATCTTTCTTTAAAAGGAGAACGGTTTGACTTAAAAGGGGCGGATGGTTTAAAAACGGGGACCAGTGATGAAGGCTACAGTCTAGCGTTAACGAGTAAACGTGATGGTTTGCGTCTTAATGAAGCCATTTTAAATGTTAAGCCTTTCCCAAGCAATAAAGCAAAAAACGAACGTCATAAAATAGCTAATAAACATATCAATAAACAATTTGATAAATATGAATATAGAAAAGTATTAAGCGAAGGCGAACATGAAATTAACGATAAAACATATCATGTCAAAAATGATTTGTACGACGTTGTCCCTAAAAAGATGAAGAACGTGAAATTGAATGTGGATAAAAAAGGCAAAGCATACGTGTCTTATAAACGGCAATTTATTAAGGGTACACACGCGCCAAAGGTAGATGTTTCATTGAAGAAAGAGGAAAACAAATTCACGGCTTTTTTCAAAAATTTATTTAGATAAAACATGAATTAAACATTACAAAGTAAACTTCAAAATAATGTATGTTAGAAACATTGTAGTTTTTAAAAAATATACTAACCGCTCATACCGTTATAAAACGTAAGGTTCCTTATGAAAACGTCTAGTTAATTAAAGCGTATATTACAGATGATAATTAAATGATGATTCAAGTAAGCACTTATTTTTATAAAACTGTGCCGTCCATTTAAATAAAACGTTGATACGCCATCTTAACGATGGTATGTGTCAGCATTTTATTATATCCTAAGTCGTTAAAGCATTTATAGTACGAGGAAACTGAGAGAGGGACAAAAAATATATTGCCTGGGAAATCAATTGCTTAAATGTCTCTTAAGGCTTATGGTAGAAAAGCATAGGAGGTTTGATTAATGAGTAAAAAATTCATTAATGTATCAATTTATAAACATGATAAGGCGTCAGAAATTTTAGTAGAAAATGGTAAGTTCAAGGCTTTTGGCAATAATCTTGGTAAAGCCGATGAAATTATTGATTTAGAAGGGGCATTAGTCTTGCCGCCGTATGTTGATGCTCACCTTCATTTAGATTACTACTTTACAGGACAAGATCCGCAAATCAAAAACACCTCTGGCACATTGTTTGAGGCTATTGATTTATGGAATGATTACAAGAAAGGCACGACAAAAGAAGAAATGAAATCGCGTATGCGCCAAGCAGTGAATGATGTTGCAGGTTATGGAACACAGTACATTCGTGCACAAACAGATTGTACGGATCCAAACTTAACTGGTATTAAAGCAGCGCTTGAAGTAAGAGATGAATTAAAAGATAATATTACAATTCAAGTCGTAGCGTTTCCACAAAATGGTATGTACTCTTTTAAAGAAGAAGGTAAAACGGGGCGTGACTTAGTTGAAGAAGCTTTACGGTTAGGTGCAGATTGTGTTGGAGGTATCCCACATAATGAATGGAGCCCAGAAGAAGGGGTCGAATCCATTAAAGAAATCGTTAGGCTTGCTATTAAATATGATAAATTAATTGACGTCCATTGTGACGAAACGGATGATACACAAGCGCGTTTCTTAGAAAAGTTAAATGCAGAAGCGATGAAACAAGGTTACGGTCAATCAACCACAGCTTCACATACTTGTTCGTTTGGTTCAGCCGATGATGTTTATGCATTTCGTATGATGGGGTTATTCCGTCAATCTGGGTTGAATTTTGTTTCTTGTCCAACTGAAAATTTATATTTACAAGGTAGACAAGATACTTATCCAAAAAGAAGAGGATTAACGCGTGTTAAAGAATTTGTAGATAATGGGATTAATGTCGCTTTTGGGCAAGATTCAATTGTTGATTTATGGTACCCAGCTGGCTCTGGTAATTTAATGAATATCTTAGATAACGGCTTACATGCGACACAATTAATGCGCGAAGAAGATTTTCCACGTAATTTTGACTTAATTACTTATAATGGAGCAAAATTAATGGGATTGGGTGATATTTATGGATTATCTGAAGGGAAACCAGCGAACTTTATTGTACTGGATGCCCCAAATGTATTTGAAGCACAACGTCGACGTGTGGATTGTATTGCATCTATTCGGAATGGATCATATTTATTTAAAAAAGAAACACCCAAATTTACAACCGAATTAGATATTGATCGCAAAACAAAATAATATACGTACTTTTAATTTTTAGATAATGCCAACGCTTAAGTCGTTGGTATTTTTTATAAAAAAACGAGCACTAGAACAGTGCCCGCTCATAAATGGAATGTATTATAATGATGTGCCATTAGTTGAAATTACATTTTTATACCATTCAAATGAATCCTTTTTCATTCGTTTCATACTGCCATTACCATAGTTGTCTTGATCAACATAAATGTAGCCATAACGTTTTGTCATTTCGCTTGTAGACATAGAAATTAAATCGATTGGCGCCCAAGATAAATAACCAATTAAATCTACACCATCTTGAACAGCTTTTTTAGCTTCACTCATATGTTTGCTTAAGTAATCTATACGATAGTCATCATGTATTGCGCCATCAACCACTTCATCGACTGCGCCTAAACCATTTTCTACAATGAATAATGGCACGCGATAACGATCCCATAGCTCATTTAACACAATTCTTAAACCAATCGGATCAATTTGCCAACCCCAATCAGACGCTTCTAGATAAGGATTTTTTAAGCTGTTCATTAAATTACCTTGCGTAGTTTGTCCTTCAGGAGAAACAGAAGATAACATAGACATATAATAACTAAATGATAAGTAGTCAACTGTATGCTGTCTAATGATATCTAAATCATTATTTTGAATATCCAATTCAATTCCGTTATCTGCTAAAAATTGTTTGTAATAGTTAGGGTACTCACCTCTAACTTGTACATCAGTATACATTAAATTCATTTGATCTTCTTGCTGCGCTTTTAAAACATCTTGTGGGTTACAAGTATATGGATAATGTTTCATACGGGCTATCATGCAACCCATTTTGGCATTCGGGATTATTTCTTTTAGTTTTTTAGTAGCTAGTGCAGACGCTACAAATTGATGATGCAGCGCTTGGTATGAAGCTGCTAAAGGATAATCTAATTTATCTGAAATAATACCACCACCTGTGAAAGGCGAAATATTAATAACATTGATTTCGTTAAATGTTATCCAGTATTTTACGTCATGTTTATAACGATTAAAAACAGTTTCAGCGTAATTAACAAAATGATTAATGACATTACGATTTATCCAACCATTGTACTTTTCTGTTAAACCAAAAGGTGTTTCATAATGACTTAGCGTTACAACAGGCTCGATATTGTATGATTTTAGTGTTTTGAATACATCATCATAAAAAGCGAGACCGGCTTCATTAGGTTCTTTTTCGTAGCCTTTTGGAAAAATACGTGCCCAATTGATGGACATCCTAAATGCTTTGAATCCCATTTCAGCAAATAGTTTAATATCTTCTTTATAGTTATGATAAAAATCTATACCATCACGTTTAGGGAAGCGACCTTGATACTGTTCGGAAGTAACTTTTTCAATGAAATCGGATGTTACTTCCATATTATTATCTCCGCGACGCTGGTCTTTAGGAATATATTCTGTGAAGTCCGCACTAGATAAGCCCTTACCGTCTAAATTATACGCACCTTCGATTTGATTAGCAGCTGTAGCGCCGCCCCATAAAAATCCTTTTTTAAATCCTTTGATTTTTCCCATATTTAATACTCCTTTATATTTAAATTAGTATGATAAGTTGTCTCCATTACTTTGAATAACACGTTGATACCAATAAAATGAATCTTTACGTAATCTATTTAAAGAGCCATGCCCTTTATTATCTCGATCAACATAAATATAGCCATAGCGTTTTTTCATTTCACCGCTACCTGCTGAAACTAAATCTATACAACCCCACGAAGTATATCCAAGCAATGGTACGCCATCTTTCACCGCTTCAATCATTTGGTTTAAGTGTTCGCTTAAATATTTAATTCTATAAGTATCATGAATGCTGCCATCCTCTTCGACTTTATCGATTTCACCTAGGCCATTTTCCACGATAAATAATGGTTTTTGATAGCGATCGTATATCTGATTCATTGTTACTCTTAACCCCACTGGGTCGATTTGCCAGCCCCAATTTGACGCTTCTAAATGAGGATTTTTAAGTGAAGCAAAGGCGTTCCCAGCTTCTTTGTTTTGGTTAATTTCTTTATTTCCACTTTCGAGTCGGCTTGAATAATAAGAAAATGAAATATAATCTACTGTGTATGTTTTTAAAATTTCGTCGTCACCAGTCTGTTTTTCAATAAATACACCCAAATCTTCAAACATACGTTTACTATAACTAGGATATTCACCGCGAGATTGAACATCTATAAATATATATTGTTCTCTATTTTTTGATAGTGCAGCCATGACGTCATCTGGATGTGACGTATTGGGATACACGTCACCAGCTGCTAACATACAGCCAATTTGGTTTGTTTCATCAATTTCTTTAGCAATTTTTGTAGCAAGACTTGAGGCAATAAGTTGGTGATGGGCAGCTTGGTACATGATTTGGTTTTTATTGTCATTTTCCTGGATAATTAAACCGCCACCAATATAAGGAATATGCAAAATCATATTGATTTCATTATGTGTAATCCAGTACTTAACTCTATGACTATATCTATTGAATAGGACAGTAGCGTAATTTAAAAAGAAATCTACAGTTTTACGGTTATACCATCCACCATAAATTTCAGCTAAATAATAGGGCGTATCAAAATGATTAATAGTAACAATCGGTTCAATACCATATTTTTCTAAAGTGTCAAATACCTTATCATAGAATGCGAGACCTTTTTCATTCGGTTCAGTTTCATCACCGTGTGGGAAAATCCTAGGCCAAGAAATTGAAAAGCGTAATGCTTTAAATCCCATTTCAGCAAATAATTTGATATCTTCTTCATAACGATGGTAAAAATCAATAGATTGGTGACTAGGGTAAAAATCAAAACTGTTATTTAACCCTTTAGCTGGATTAAATAGTGGTGCTTTTCGTGCTTCTCCTGCAGGAAGTAAATCTACAAGACTTAGTCCTTTACCAGCTGTATCATATCCACCTTCAACTTGATTGGCAGCGATAGCGCCGCCCCATAAAAAATCTTTACCTAATACTGACATATCATTGACCTCCTTGAATTTTTGAAATTAATAAATAACAGAGATGAGCGAGTCTTTTTCTTTAATTGTGTTTTGTGCTTGTATAACGACGTCTTTTGTTTCGTTTGTGTTGGTTATTACAACCATGACGATGTCATCGTATGAATGGTTGCGTATTGTTTCTGAGTCAAATTGTATAAGCGGTTGATCGACTTGAACGATATCGCCTTGATTTACTAATGGTTCAAAGCCTAAACCATCTAATTTCACTGTATCAATACCTATATGAATGAGTAATTCTGTCCCATTTTTTGATTTCAGACCGATTGCATGCCCAGTAGGGAATAGACTTTTTACAGTTGCATCAAACGGAGCCACGATGATGTCCGAGGAAGGTTTAATAGCGACGCCTTTACCCATTGCAAGAGATGAGAATACTGGATCATCAACAAGTTCAAGCTTTTTCATCTCACCGGGCACAGGTGCAACAATAAAGTCATCCTTGGGTTCTGGCATATTTTCATTTATGGCATTGACTGTATCATTACTATTTTGATCATTATTAGGTTGTTCTGATTCTGGTGCGGTAGCTTGTACTTTAGTTTCTTTTTTATCAGAATGGACAATATAACCAACGATACCACCGACAACCACTGCTAATAGTGAAGCAACTACAATAGCCCAGAACGTAGAATCTAAGCCATTATCGCCAATGAATGTGGTATAACCAAAAATGCCAAGTCCGCCCATAAAGTATAATTTTGTACCTGCGAAACCAACAAATCCACTAAATAAGCCACTAATAATACAACTATAAATAAAGAGTTTTTTTCTAGGTAATGTAACACCGTAAATTGCAGGTTCAGTCACACCAAACAAGCCAGAAATAGCAGCTGGTAAAGAAATTGATTTCAGTTTAGTATTTCTTGTTTTTAAGAAAATACCAATAACAATACCAGTTTGAGCAAAAGATGCTGCAAAAATAAGTGGGAATATAATATCATACCCAATGGTAGAAACATTGTTAATCATAATTGCAGCAAGCCCCCAATGGATTCCAAATATAACAAATACTTGCCAAAAAGCACCTAGCAATAAACCAGCTAATATAGGGCTTAATTTATAGATACTTATTGCTCCTGAACCAATCCAATTAGCGATCCAAGAAGATATAGGTCCAATCACTATAAAAGTCAGTGGAACAATAATGAGTAAAGTGAAAAATGGAACAAAGAATGTTTTAACAACATCTGGAATAATACGTTTCAATTTACGTTCAAGGATACTTGCAAAATAAATCGCAACAATAATAGGAATAACACTTGATGTATAGGTCATAGATATAACTGGTATACCTAGAAATGATAAATTTGACTCTACTTCAAAAATGGTACCAGCAAAAAGTATATGCGCTCCTTTAGCTCCTAGTTCCATTGCAGATACTAATGAAGGGTATACAATGGCTGCACCTATGGCCATACCAATAAAATGATTTGAGCCAAATTTTTTAGCAGCAGTAAAACCTAAAAATACAGGGAAGAAATAAAATAATGCATCTCCCAATGCAAATAATATTTGATAGGTACCAGATGATTCAGTTAACCAACCAAGTGCTAAGAATAGTGCAGCGAAACCTTTAATCATCCCAGCAGCTGCAAGAATGCCCAAAATAGGTTGGAAGATACCAGATATTAAATCAATAAATCGATTTAACATATTACCTGAATTAGCCTCTTGTGTGTGATTTTCATTATCTGAGCCTAAACGTGTTATTTTAGTAATTGCATCGTATACATCAGGGACATGGTTACCAATCACCACTTGGTACTGTCCGCCTGATTTCATTACTGTGACGATTTCATCATGCTGTTTTAAATATTCTGTATCAGCTTTATCTTCATCATTCAATTTAAAACGTAAACGTGTAATACAGTGGGTAAGAGAATTAATATTTTCTTCTCCTCCCACTTTTTCTACGATATCTTTTGCTAAATCTTCGTATTTCATTGATAAATTCACCTCAATTTTCGTTTTGTTTAAAGGATAAATAAGTTTAATACGTCGATTGTGGCCAATCAATTAACGTAATTTATTTAAAAACAAATAGCTAGGCTAGCTTTAGCTAAATAAAAACAAAAAAACCCAGAATAATACACATACGGACCTCTAGTTAGGTTCGTAATGCATTACTCTGGGTTTTGCCTACTTAAAGTTACAACCCCAAACGTTGATAGCAACGTCAAAAGTAACAAAATATAAGTTTGAATACAGTATAGCCTCTATAAAAAAATATGTCAACGCTTACATCGATTACTTTAGCAATCTCGCAATATGTAATATTAAATAAACGCGTTCGTCGTTAGATAATTGGTGATGATAATGTTTGAGTAAAAAGTCTGCAATTTTATCTACACAAGCATCTGATTTAGCGTGCTTTTGCTTTAAAGCTTCTAGTAGACTTTCATCTGTAACTTCGTTTAAAGATTGATGACTAATTAGCCTTTGGCTAAAAAATTTAAGATGTGTCATAAACCTAGAGTAATTTAGCTCATCTTCGTTGATAGCAAGATTGAAATGATAACGAACGATATCAAGCATACTTTTAGTGATTTTAGTGATTTCATAAATATTGGCAATATTTTCATCTAAACTGGCATTCACAATATGCATAGCAATAAATCCAATTTCATCTTTTGGTAACGTAACGTTGAAATAATGATTAATCTCGTGTAATCCATTTTGAGCTACTTCATATTCTTTTGGATATAGTGAACGTATTTCATAAAGTAATGGGTTTTTAATATCAAAACCATCACGCGTACGTTCAATTGCATAATTAATATGATCAGTTAGTGCAATATAAATCGTTTCTGAAACGGGTGACTCATAAAGTTGGTTTGCCGATTTTATAATTTTTTCAGTAATTAAAAGCACATCTTGATTGATTTCATTTAATAAAGTTAACATGCGTTCTTGATCTTCACTCGTTAACCGAAAAACTTTTTCAATTTTTGAACGTTCTAGTTGTTGTCCATTTTTCTTGCCGAACGCTAATCCGTTTCCCATAACGATACGTTCTTCCCCATTAATCTTGGACAATACAACATTATTGTTTAAGATTTTAGTGATTTTCATAAAAACATTCCCTTAGTTATGTGATTTTGAAATGATAATACATTAAATATAGCCGAGAATATGATCAGTAGTCAAAATATTTTGAGCATGAAAATTGAGCTATAAATAGTCACTTAGCCGTGAATATCGTGTAGACAATTGCTGATTGCAATGAAAATGCGTTTATTAAAAGTACGAATTTTAAAAACCATTTTACTTAAAACACGTTTTTTAATTTTAAAGATGCTTATCATGAAGCTAGTGCTTGTATTCTTTTTACTAGTCATATTAATAAGATGGTCGATGCAACCATTTTAAAAAAGTGTTTTTTGCTTCGTTTCAAGTTTGAAAGTGTACATAGATAAATAATAAGTCCTTAAACAGCACTTATTAAAATAATTTATATGTTATGATGTTGAATCAAAACGCTATTACTATTTTCAAGTTAATTATAATAATGAAATTAACTGGAGCATTGGCTTTCAACAATAATCTAACTTATCATTCGCGAACGTTATATTGTTCTTTCGCCATTAGTCTTAATGGGCCATTAAAAATAATTTTGACTAGACTGTCTATTAACGTGTAAGGGTCGATTCTACGATTATCTTTGACCCAATATTTAATAAAAGATATCGTCGCACCTGAGACATAACTATGAAAATAGTCTAGCGGAATACCGTCTATCGTATCTTTAGTTGCGATATGTTTTTTCATATTTTGATAAATCACTTGGCTTAATTTTGTTTCTAATTGACTACGTCTTTCTAATGAAAAGATGGTTTTATAAAACTCGAAATTGGCATCGATGTGAAGTACAACTTTTTTTAATTTTTCTTCGGTAAAGATACGTGCAAATGCTTTAGCATCCATACCAACATAGAATTTATCCTTTGTATTTAGTGTATTTGATAAATATTCAATATATTCATTTTCCATCTTATTTAAAAGCATATATTTATCTTCATAATGAAGATAAAAAGTCCCGCGGTTAATATCAGCATTTTGAGTAATATCACTAATCGTTATTTTATCTAAATCTTTTTCATTTAATAATTGAATCAACGCTTGTTTAATCGCATTTTGTGTTTTCCGGACACGTCTATCTTCTGGCATAAATTGAAACTCCTTTATATTTAATAGACATTTATAGATAAAGTGTTCATTAATGAACGACTTGCGTATCATTGCTTATTGTATACGGCTTATTTCCTATTATAATAGACAAAGTGATAAATATTCAACACTGTGTTTGTTAAATAGGAGGGACGATAGATGAATATTTTTAAAAGTAAATTACTATGGCTTGCACCTATTGTAGCTATTCTAATATTTGTTATTTTTTTCAATTGCTTTTTACCCAGCATTTAATCCAAAACCTAAAGATATTCCGATGGCAATAGTCAACCAAGACAAAGGTACTGACATACAAGGAAAAAATATTAATATAGGTAAGCATTTAGAAGATAAATTAATGGACAGCAATTCAGGTGCGGTTAAATGGGTTCAAGTTGATAGTGAAGCAGATATCAAAAAAGGCATGAAAGATCAAAAATATTATGGTGCGGCAATTATTGAAAAAGATTTTTCAAAACATGCACTAAGTAAAACACAAAATGTAGTTATGTACGCTAAAAAACAAGAAATGAAAGATAAAGTTCAATCTGGAGAGGTACCAGCAGAGCAAGCGAAAAAAATGCAGGAAAAAATGACAGAATCTGGAAGCGACCAGAAAATAACAACTCAAAAAGCGAGTTTTAAAACAATGGTCAATGATGGCGGAGGGACACAAATATCGCAAATGGCTTCTCAAATATTGGAAGGCATGGGTGATAACGTAAACCAACAAATTACAAAACAAAGCTTGTCTATACTACAAAAACAAGATGTTGATGTAAAAGCATCAGACGTTCAAAGTTTAACGCATCCAGTTAACGTAAGTAGTGAAAAAATAAATAAAATAAGTAGTCATCAAGCAGGTGGCAATGGTCCATTCTTAATGTTTATGCCAGTATGGATGGGTTCTATTCTCATTTCAGTATTGCTCTTTTTTGCATTTAGAACGAGTAATAATATTGCAATACATCACCGCATGATTGCTTCATTAGGACAAATTGCTATGACGATCGTTACGGCATTTGTAGGTGCGTTTGCATATATTTACTTTATGGAAGTTGTACTGGGCTTTGATTTTAACAACACAAATACGACAGCTACATTTGTTGCTCTAGCAATTATGGGGTTTGTAGGGCTTATATTAGGTACGATGACTTGGCTCGGTTTAAAATCTATACCAATCTTTTTCCTTTTAATGTTTTTCAGTATGCAATTAGTGACATTACCAAAACAAATGTTACCTGATTTCTATCAAAAATATATTGTTGGATGGAACCCATTTGCGCATTATGCCAATTCATTAAGAGAGATTTTATATTTACATGAAGGTATCCAATTAGATACAACGATGTGGATGTTTATTGGGTTTATGATTTTTGGCGCTGCTTCTACAGTGATAGCTGCAGCAATTAGAAAGCATAGTACCAAACGTACAGAGGTGCCATCATAAAATTTAATATTTTGCTTAATCTATAATGCATAAAAACGTTAAAACGCTTTTTGATTAATCGTTTTAGCGTTTTTTTATGTATAGATATATATGTTTAAAAAATGAATAATAAAGATTGGTAAATGATTTAATGGGAATAATATAAGTAATAGTAAGTAGTTTCATTTTAATTATGATATAAATGACTATCTAAATAGCCTTTATAATTACTCAATATGTGATAAAGGCAATGAAATTTTAAGCTTAATGCGTGCTGATATGATAATAAAACAAATTTTATTACTAATAAATGAATTTTGTATTAAATTTATGGTATGCCACGCTTTACAAATAATAAAAAGGAGGACATTATCATGGCTGTAATAAAAACAAATTGGAACGGTGACATTAAAGGGTTTGGAAAAGTAGAAACGGAGCATTTAGATGCAAAGATTGCAGTAGCAACTAAATCAGGTGGCACTGGAGAAGGCGCGACACCAAAAGAATTGTTAGCAAGTTCAGCAGCATCATGTTATATCATTACATTAATGTATGCGATTGAAGCAAGAACGATTTCAGTAGTAGATGTACAAATGGACACTGAAATTAAAGAATTAGAAAACAAAGCATTCGAATTTATACATTATCCTAAAATCACTTTACCTGAAAACGCAGACAAAAAAGATTTTGAAGAAGTAAATCGACTTTTTGAGATAGCTGACAGAGGATGTACGATTGGTAAGTTATTAAAAAAGCAGATGTATCTATTCGTATTCAAGGGGAAGTTAATAGCTAAACGCATATTGAGGATCTAAAAACGCCAAATACGTTTGAACTATATTATAAATAAGAAGTGGGACAACGAAATCATTTTATAAAAATATGATTTTTGTCCCGCTTTTTATTTTGATGATGAGCTAACTATATTTCTAATTTCCTGGGAAATTTGATTTGCTGAGGACAATGCGCCTTCAATATGGCCACCATGGACAGCGTCGTACTCTGTGCCAGCAAAAAGCATATTGCTGAAATATTTTGGCGGCGGACCATAACTCGGAAAACTTTCGATATTAAGTTTATCGCCTTCAGTTACAGTATGACCATCTTGAGACCAATCTTTATATAAAATCTGTTCATATGCTTGTGCTTGACTACCAAAAAGTTTGGTTAATTGTTGAATGACTTCCTCTTTAATCGATACTTCAGATTTTGAATTTCTTTCAGCAGGAGGAAGACTGAAGAAACCAAATAATGCAGCTTTGCCAGAAGATGTAGTAGCATCATAAATTTCTCTTAATGGGCCTGCCCAACTGACGACATTACCAGAAAGATTTTCATCTCTCCAAAAAGGATATTGATACGTCACCACTATTTTAGCTTGCGCACCCATCCAAGTCGGTTTATTAAGTAAGTCCATTTGTAATGGCTCTGGGAGAGGCGGTCTAAAATCAATTGAATTAAGGGCTAATCTAGGTGGCACAGTTAAGACAACGATATCAGCATGAAATGTTTCATGTGTCTGGCTATATTGGTTTAAAGTAACAACAGAATAAGATGATTGATTTTCTTGGTAAATTGACTCAACTTTATGATTTAAAATAATATGATCGTCAGAAATATGGTTGTTTAATGCTGTTACTAACGCATTAACACCGCCTACAATTCGCTTGCTTCTATTATTTACATTAGAAGCAGCAATACGTTTGGGTAGTTGATTTTGAGATAATTCTAGTAAACTGTCGCCTTCATTATATTGCTCGATTGTAGAAAGGTTGTATGTATTTAATAGGGATTCGATATGCTTTTCGGTGTCTGGCCAATACCACGTGGGGCCTAAATCAAAATAGTCTTCGGTATTGTCGTGTTTAGTTAGCACTCTTCCGCCCAATCTTTCTCGTGATTCTACAATTTTGAAAGAGATATTGTTTTCTGAAAGTAAAGTGCCGATACGCAGCCCAGCGACACCGCCTCCGATAATTAATACCTGCAATGGCATACTTAAAACACCTTTCTTTTTAAATTTTGAAAATTGAGATAATTATAACATAATCGTTATAATTTTATAAATAACTCGCTTTTCCAAAACATATAGGGCAATTAAAATAAAGCACATCGTTTGCTTATATAACTAAGCATATGGAATAGATAAAAAAGATTAAAGTCAGTATAAAAATTCATCCATGTTGAAATGTCTGTGATTTGCTATGCTTGTAATTAAATACGTTAAGTTTTCCAAGCGCATTGATTAGCAAACTGATTTCGATATTCAGAAGCGCTAATTTTAAAATGTTTCGTGAAACTTTTAGAAAAAAGGAGTGGATCTTTATAACCAACTTGACGCGCTATTTCATTTATTAAAATATTGCTATGAATTAATAATTGGGAAGCATGATACATTCGAATATAAGTTAAATATGCCTTAGGAGAACAATTTAAGTTTTTCTTAAACAGTCTAAATAAGTGGCTACGTGTTACATTGACATAATCCGCTACATCCACAATCATAATATTATTTTGATAATTTGCATTGATATAGGTAACCGCGTTTTGAATATCTTCATTAATAATATTGACATTTACTGAAAATATTTTAGGAAATTGTTTTTGTAATTTGTAAGCTAAATCATATAAGTATTGCATAATTAAAATATCATTGGAATTATTTGTATCAATTGATTTTGAAAGGTTGCATATTTTTTGGATAGTATGACTTATTTCGGACGTCTCTTGATTCATAATGACATGTTTATCTACAATATGGCACCTTTGTAAATAATCTAAAATTTGTTTACCACTTAAGCCAATCCAATAGTATGTCCAAGGGTTAGAAAACGACGGTCTATATTCTACATCCATCCCTTTTTCTAATAAAAACATATCGCCTTCTTTTAATGCATGTTTTTTACCATTGTATATAAACACACCCTCGCCATGGGTTACGATATGTAAAACAAATTCTTTGATTACTGAATATTTATAACCAACATTTGGCACGCCAATTTCAATGCCGCATTCTACTAAATCTGCATCAATATGCTTTTTTTGAAATTTTTTCCATAACACTTGCATAGAATACCTCGTAAATTATAGTTATATAGTTTATATAACCACATTTTAAGTATAAATGAAACATTTTGCCATATTTTATCATCATAATGCTATTCATAACTTTTATAAATGATTGATAAAATAAAGTTAACACATTATGAAAGCGTTTTATATTCTATAAATTTCAGGGGTGAAAAAAATGAATAGACACTTAACAGGCATGCAAAAATTTTCTTTTGGGTTCGGTGCCATAGGTAAGGACGCCATCTTCAACATTGTTGGTGTATTTTTAATGTTTTATATCACAGACATTGTCGGTTTAAGCCCAGCGTTTGTGGGTGTAATGCTTTTTGTTGCACGAATATGGGATGCGATTAATGACCCAATTATGGGGGTGATTGTCGATAATACACGGAATAATTTTGGTAAATTTAAAACTTGGTTAGTAATCGGAACGATAGTGAATGCTATTGTTACAATTTTATTATTCACAAACTTTGATTTACCACAAACTGCGATGTATGTGTATATATCAATTATATATATTGCATGGGGCATGACTTATACGATGATGGATATACCGTATTGGTCTTGGTTGCCTAATTTAACGCATAATCCTAGAGAACGTGAGGAAATATCCGTAATACCAAGATTTTTCGCAAGTTTAGCTGCATTTACTGTAGGGACATTTGGTTTATTTTTTATACATAAACTCGGTGATATATTTGGTAAAGGTAGTGATTCAATAGGTATTTTTGTATTTGCGGTTATTTGTAGTGCTGTTTTTATATTCACAATCGGTGTCACAGTATGGAAAGTACCCGAAGATAAAGAAATGGAACAACAAACAGGTATTAAGGTGAATTTTAAAGATATTGGTAGAATTTTATTTAAAAATAAAGAATTATTAGCAATTATGGGTGTTTTACTAACATTTAACCTTTGTTTGCAGACACTAAATGGTTCTATTATCTATTACTTTAAATATGTAGTAAATGCAGAGCATTTATTTGCTATTTTCAATGCAATGATTCTTTGTGAAATGCTCGGTTTATTAATATTACCACGCTATATCAAATGGGTAGGGAGAACCAAAGCTTTTAATACTTCAATTACACTCATCATTGTAGGTTTATTATTTATTTTAATTTCAGGTTTTGTCGCACCACAAAACGTAATAACTGTAATTGTAGGCGCAGGCTTACTACGCATTGGGTCAGGATTTATGATTGGTATTACAACGGTGTCATTAGCAGATGTTATCGATTACGGTGAAGTTAAATTTGGACAGCGTAATGAAAGTGTAATTACGTCAGCGAATACATTTTTAACAAAAACTTCACAAGCTGTAGCTGCGCTTATTGTAGGCCTTGGATTATCCATTTTAGGCTATACACCAAATGAAGCGCAAACAGCGCTGACAATTAATGGGCTACGTATTTTAATTATCGTATTGCCTATCATTTTCGTAATTTTAGCTGCATTTTTATATCATAAAGCTTTTCATTTAAAAGGTGATTTCTTAACGGATATAGAAAAGACACTGCAAAACAAGCGTCAGAGAGAACACAAAGAACGTATGAGTAAATAAAGGAGGAAATAATCAATGATAGAACAACAATTTCATGAAAATATAGATATTCAACATGTAAATACTTTGCCACGTCGTGCATTTTATATACCTTATCAACCAGGAGAGGCCGCTTATCGTCTAGAAACACGTTATCAAACTAATAATGTAACGTTATTAAATGGAGATTGGCGCTTTGAATATTTTAATACATTGGCAGACTGTTTGAATGCGACGAGGGAAGTGGATAAACATCATATTCCCGTGCCGTCAGTTTGGAATTTATATGGGTATGATCAAATACAATATTTAAATACACAATATCCGATACCATTTGAACCGCCGTATGTACCTAAAGAGAATCCATGCGGCCGTTATACACGCTCATTTGAAGTGACAACATATGATGAAAAAAGTGACTATCATTTAAATTTTGAAGGCGTAGATAGTGCGTTTTATGTATGGATCAATAATCAATTTGTTGGTTATAGCCAAATTTCTCACTCGATTTCTGAATTTGATATTTCCAATCTGATTCATGATGGTATTAACACGATTCAAGTACTTGTTTTAAAATATTCAGATGGCACGTATTTTGAAGACCAAGATATGTTTAGACATTCAGGTATCTTTAGAGATGTCTATATCTTAAAACGTGCAAAAGCACGTATTAACGATTTTAAAATTGAAACACGTGTCAATGAATTGCTAACTCAAGGCGCAATTGACGTTAAATTAGAAGATAAACAAGATTTGGAGAAAGTTAAGGCACACGTATATAATCCTAAAGGCGTGCTGATTCAAGAAGAAGATATTTCAAGCAACTATAGCTTTACAATTGAAACACCACAATTGTGGTCAACTGAAAATCCAACACTATATACTGTGACACTTTCTACGGAAACAGAAGTTATTACACAAAAAGTTGGTATCAGAGAAATACAAATCAAAAACAACCAATTTTATATCAATGGCCAATCTATTAAATTTAGAGGTACTAATTATCATGATAGTGATCCTCAAACAGGTTATGTGATGAGTGAATCACAATTTATGAAGGATTTAGCATTGATGAAACAAGGCAATTTTAATTCGATTCGTACAGCACATTACCCTAAATCGCCATTATTCTATGAATTAACAGACCAATACGGATTTTATGTGATGAGCGAAGCAGATTTAGAAACCCATGGTGTTGTTAGGCTTTATGGTGATGAAAATACAGATAACTTTAACATTATTACGGATGACCCGCAGTATGAAATACCAATAATTGAACGCATTGAAGCATCGATTACGCCGTTAAAGAATTATAGTTCGATTGTATCTTGGTCTATGGGCAATGAATCAGGCTTTGGTGTGAATATGGTCAAAGCTATGGCACACGCAAAAACATTAGATGCGACACGCCCATTACATTATGAGGGCACTTTCCATAGAGACAAGTCAAAATCATATGATTTATCAAATGTTGAGATGATTAGTAGAATGTATCCTTCACCAGAAGAAATAGAAACAACATATCTGACAGACCCCAGTTTAGATAAACCATTTATTCTTTGCGAATACGCACACGCAATGGGGAATTCCCCTGGTGACTTGCACGCTTATCAAACACTTGTAGAACAATATGATAGTTTTATTGGCGGGTTTGTATGGGAATGGTGTGATCATGGCATACAAGTTGGTCAACATCATGGTGATCCTATCTTTAGATATGGCGGAGACTTTGGAGAAAAACTGCATGACGGTAACTTCTGTGTTGATGGTATTGTTTTTCCTGATCGTATACCGCACGAAGGATATTATGAATTTAAACACGAACATAGGCCTGTCAAAGTAATACATGAAGCGGACGGTATTTTAAAATTACGTAATCAACTAGATTTCAGTAGTGTAGAGCACTATTTAACTATTGAAGGTACAGCGACTTATTTAAGTGGTGACAAAAAGCCGTTTGAAATTATGATGAATAACTTTGGACCACATAGTATAAAAGATGTTGATTTAAGTGACTATATTGAAATGAGTGAATTAAGTGATGTGTTATTACGTTATAAATTGAAAAATGAAGAACCGTTACGCCACAATCATTTTGAACTAGGTCATGACCAAATTGTCTACCAACGACAACCAGTTGGATATGATACTACTCGAGAAAGTGGTGAATTAAGTTATAAAGAAAATAATCAAAGTATTACCATTGCAACAAATGATAGCCAATATGTATTGAATAAAGCAGATGGTAGCTTAGCATCTGTTATCCATAAAAATGAGATTATTTTAACCCAACCTACAAAAAACAATGTTTGGCGTGCGCCTATAGATAATGATATTAATATTAGAAAAGATTGGGCGTATTTAGGGTATTATGACGCAATCACTCGCATACGTGATTATAAAATTGTAGAAACTGATGATGCGGTCAGTGTTATTTTTGAAATTGTAATAATTAATGATGTCGTCCCTCCTATACTACAGGGGGCAATGACATGGACAGTGTATAATGATGGACGTCTTAACGTGAATTACGATTTAGAAAAAGATACAAAAGGGCCATTTTTACCTAGGTTTGGTTTAGCTATGGTTTTGCCAAAAGCATTTGAATCAGTAACTTATTACGGCAGTGGACCATTTAGTGGTTACCCAGACAAAGGCGTAGCGAACTATTTAGATTATTTCGAAACAACTGTTACAGATAACGGTGGTAATCATATCAAACCACAAGAAACAGGCAGTCATAACGGTACAACTTATGCAAACATTTCAAGTGACCAACATCAAATTGTGGTATCCAGCGAACAACCATTCAGCTTCAATGTAACACATTACACATTAGAAGAACTAACGCATACAACGCATAAAGATGAACTAGTAGAAGGCGATACTTATCTATATATTGATTACGCGCAAAGTGGTATCGGCTCGAATAGTTGCGGACCAGAATTAAGCGAAGCTTACCGTTTAAATGACAAATATATCCACTTCCAATTTGAATTGAGATTTAAATAAATGAAGTAAGACTCCCCACAAAACACATTTGATTTTGTGGGGAGTTTGTATTTTTATAATCTCTACGTCTAATTGAAAAATTTAATTATGGTTTAGATATTTTAATAAAGTAAGTGGTAATACATAAATATAAAATAACTAAAATATTTTAGTTTGATTTAAATTCACATTCAACATATCTGTATCTATAATAAGGGGGTTAACCATGAGGAGAAATATTTTAAAGAAGTATTTTAAATTGAATCAAATGATTATCGTGAGTAGTTTGTTTATATTAAATGTTTTAGGTATTTTGATTTTTAACTCAAATAAAAGTAATGCATCTGAAACACACAACATTGAAAATCCAAACACCATAAATGCATACCATATTAATTATGAAGTTGCTAACCGAAATCCTGATAAATATGAATCTATGGAAGAGCTCCAAAAAGAAACAAATGAAGGTGTTGATTGGAAAATCAACACAGAAAAAAATGACAGCGATACAATTATTGCAGCTATGCATGGAGGCGCAATTGAACCAGGTACTACAGAGTTAGCAAAATATACTGCCCGACTTGGCAACTATGATTATTTTTCGTTTGAAGGTATTAGAAGTGAAAATAACTCTGAATTACATGTCACATCAGTAAATTATAATAATGACGTATTGCACAACATGGTTTCAGATAAGCAATATAGTGTAATGATCCATGGTTATAAAGGGGATAAAGCATTACGTTTAGAGATAACGGATGAATTAAAATCCAAAGGAATTAAAGCAGAAGAAGCGCCTGATTTAATTGAAGGTCGTGCAAATAGTAATCCAGCCAATATGAATGAAAAAGGAGAGGGCGTACAAATTGAAATGACAACTGCTTTAAGAGAACAGTTATTCTCTAATAATGATTTAAGTAGCCAATCGAGAAGTGACGAGTCTAATTATAGTGCGACTATGTTAGATATGGCCAAAGCAATTAATCAAGCAATTAACAAAGTGAAAATAGAAGAATGACAAGAGATTCAGCTCAATTTTATTGAAGATTATAATTAGCCTAATTTGAAATAAGTCAATCGAATATATTATTTATATATAATTATAATAAGTGATGAACAACAAAAATGACTAGATTTCGAATAAGATGTATCAAAATGCTCTAAAACCTAGTCATCATATGAATACTATGTTTATTAAACGAGAAGACTATGAGTATAGCCCAATGCTTAAAATTAGCTTACTTTTATTTTATTATGCTCTCTTAATAAAAGAGCACAAATAAATCCGATAATGAGTAGGCCAGCTGCTAGGTAGAAACCAGTTGCCATTTTGCCAGTTAAATCGGTTAAGTAACCTGTTAAATAAGGCGCTAATATAGAAGCGGTCATACCAATAAAGTTATAGACGCTAAAAGAAGTGCTCAATGCATGTTTAGGCGCATTGGCTGATACCACAGCGATGAGCACAGGGTTAGTACTTATTTTTCCAACAACACCATACCCAATTAAAGCGATATATAAAACCCATAAATTATTAAACATCACTATAGATATTGTGAAAATAAATGCTAATGGCAACATGATAATGAGCACTGGACGACGTCTACCTAAACGATCAGATAACCAACTAAAGAATAAAGAGCCAGGTATCGCTGCCCAAGGTACAAGTGACGCGACAAAAGCGACTTGTGCGCCGCTAATACCTCGTTCAGTTTCTAAGTAAAAAGGTAACCATGTGATAATCATAAAAAAACCATAAATAGAACAGAAAATAATAATATACGCTAAAATAAGGTTTCGATTTTTAAACAAACTTGAAAATTTAAATGGTTCTTGAACCGATTCATTAGAAATGGTGATTTGCTTCGGGCGTTCTTTGATTACTTTATACATAAGCAAAGCTAAGATAAGCACTGGAATGCCCATAATAAATAAAGGTACACGCCAATGCATACCAAACTCTTGAACCGTATAACTTGAGATAAAATATCCAATGGATGTCCCAAAAGCCATGCCACTATTAATCAGTGCGCTACCTAATGTGATATGTTTTTCAGGGATTGCTTCCGAAGATAGGGCATATTGTGGCCCATAGTACGCACCTTGTGCTAGGCCTACCATGAGCCAAGCAAACATGAATAGGAAGAAAGATGGCATCGTACCGGTAACGGCGGTAAATATACCGAAAATAAGCATGCTAGGTACAAGTATTGCCTTACGACCGACTTTATCTCCTAAAATACCTGAAGGAATTTGCGTTAATGTGTAACCAATAAAGAAGATACTCATAATTAAACCTAACTGTGCATTGTTTAATGAAAATGCCTGTTTGATGTCTCCCATAATAGGATTTAGAATAGTTCGGGCAGCATAAATCACGAGCCAACCAAACGTGAAAATAGTAACTAACGTAATCCAATATGTTTTATGGATGGGTGTTGTTTCTTGTTGCATATAAGATACTCCTTTCATAAGTTTATTCAATTTGATAGTAACTATTTTCTGGGAAATAGGCTTTGGTAAAATTGACGAAAATATTGTGTGAAATTGAAATAAATTACATCTTTTAATTTTTAAATTAAAATTTTTAAACGATTCACATTTGCACTATAATGTAATGGTTTTGATACGATAGATAGTTTCAACTAATTGCTAACATGGGTATAAAATAACAAAGCATTAACATAGGTTGAAGGAGTGTGCGTGTTGAAAAATGCATTGGAATTTGAAAAATTATTAAAATCGTTAGATGGGCAAAAATATGGCGCATATAAACGGCTCAAAGGTGAATATCAATTTGACCATTTTCGTTTAGCTATAGATCATATACAAGCAGATCCATACGCACCACCATCTAAAGTACGTGTCAAAATGAAGCGAGATATTGCTAAAATACCTAATGAATTATTAGACTCATCGGCTAAAATCATTGCTGTCTCTGATTTTTTAACAAGAACGTTTAGCGATTGCATTAAATCCGTCCTTAAATCTGATCAATTTTCGAAAAAAACTCCAGATATTGTTATAGATCATTGTGGGCAAGAGATGTTAAAAAGGTCCTCTGTAATCATCAATAAATGTGATATTGAAGTCCGTTTTGAAGTTGGTTTACCAGCTGCTGGAAGGAAGATTTTAGGAAAAGTAGCTGATCATATATTTCTAGATTTATTACCCAAAATAGTAGAACAATCATTATTATATAAACATGTGAATCAAGCGGCCTTAAATGAACAAGTGACTTTGTTTAAAGACCAAGTATTTATACTTGAAATACTTGAACACCAACATTTAGTCGCTTTTGTGGCTAATGATTCAATATTACCGAGAAAAAGTGGTGTATCTGGCAAGCCATTACCTGGTGCTGTTTTATTCCAAAGCCCTGAAAAATTTGAAATTCAAATGACTTTACCCAGTGGTAAAATAGTTAAAGGAATGGGTTTACCTGAAGGTATAACGTTGATTGTAGGCGGTGGCTTTCATGGCAAGTCTACATTACTTGAGGCCTTAGAGCGTGGTGTATACCATCATGTACCTGGGGATGGTCGTGAAATGATAATTACACGTGAAGACGCAATGAAGATTCGCGCAGAAGATGGCCGTAGTATTGAAAAGGTGAATATAGAACCATTTATCAATAATTTACCAGGTAAAAAAGATACGACGCAATTTTCTACTGAAAATGCCAGTGGTAGTACATCACAAGCTGCGAACGTAATGGAAGCTTTAGAATCACAAACATCATTATTGTTAATAGATGAAGACACCTCAGCGACTAATTTTATGATTAGAGATACTAGAATGCAAAAATTAATAGCGCCGGACAAAGAGCCTATTACACCCTTTGCTAATAAAGTTAAGCCTTTGTTTGAAAATCATCAGGTTTCAACGATTTTAATCGTAGGCGGTTCAGGTGATTATTTTGAAGTAGCTGATCAAGTACTTATGATGGATGAATATATACTAAAAGATGTTACAGATAAAGCTAAAGCAATTGCTGAGACAGATAACTATCAACCAGGACATTATCTTCATTATCAATTTGGTGAAATACCCAAACGAATTCCATTAAAATCTAGCTTTTCTAATAAAGGCAGAGACCAACGTTTTAAAGTGAAAGGTATGCATACAATTTTATACGGTAAAGCACGTATCGATATTTCTGGTTTGGAGCAACTTGTCGACTCAAGCCAAACCAATTGTTTAGCCATGATGATTGATTATTATCAAAGTAATTTATTAAATGAACAAGACACTGTGTCTCAAGCAGCTGATAAAATTTTTGAACTTATTGATGAAACAGGATTAGAGGTTATCTCACCTCATGATGGACATCCTGGTAACTTAGCATTGCCTAGAAAACAAGAGTTCTGTGGCGCCCTTAATCGCTATAGAGGATTAAAAATTAAAGGTAAGTAAGTATAAGCGTGTCCAAGCATGAATACTTGAGACACGCTTATTATTTATAAAAAGCATTATAAGCAGGTGGGGAGTCTGAGGCCATACACACGTGAGCCTACCAGTTAAGATATAAAGCTGTATAGCAACGTGTAATCTAACTGCACATATAATATGCTCCTTGTTAATCGCTTTTTAAAGAAAAATTTATGATAAGTCTTATCAAACTATAGTCCGCCATAGTAGAATGACCAGCCCTTACAAAGAGAATAAGATTTCTGTTCGTTATTCGTTGCTCATGATTCATTATCAGTATATTCTATAATATCAGCAGGTTGACATTCTAGTGCTTTACAAATGGCATCTAGAGTAGAAAAACGGATTGCTTTTGCTTTTCCTGTTTTTAAATTGGATAAATTTGCTACTGTAATATCAATTTCGCTTGCTAATTCACTAAGTTTCATTTTTCTATCGGCTAATATGCGATCTAATCGAACTACAATCATTTATAAAATCTCCTAAACAGTATAATCAAATTCATCTTGCAAAAATGCACCATATTTAAATACATTACCAATCACCCAAATAATAATACCAGCAAATATAAGCGTGAAATTGAAATTAAAAAAGAAATCACTGAAAGTTTCGATATCTTTATCGATGAGTGCATATAATTTACTATTATGTCCTAAAAAATGATACATCGCAAAATTGCCAGCTAGTTTAATAATGGATTCAAAGAGGCCTAATAATACGAAACAGTATGAAATTAAAATAATTATCTTAGCATTCTTATATGTAAAAATATAACCTCTACTCACATTTTTAAGCCATTTTCTTATTTGATCAATAATTACAATATACAAAGCGGTTAATAGAGCCATTAATAATAGTATTAATATAACAGATGGTTTTGAAAAAGTAATACTATTTAAATCATAATTTGTAATATTTTGCGCAGTTACGCCTAATGAATCAACCCAAAAAGATTTATCTGCTTTATCGAGTTGCGTATTGATAAATGAAGAGGGGATGATTAAAATTGCGATTATTGCTATAAAAATTGGTAACATAATAAGCGTGGTTAATACTAAAGCGATAGTAGCGATAACAGTTAAAGTTTTTACTAAAATATTAAAATGTTTGTTATTAATTGTAGTCATATCAATTCTCCTTTTTAATTTTCTATCTACATTATACCTTAATTTTATCGCTATTCAATACTTTTTTATCGAATAACGATAAAAATATGTTTTTAATTCTCAGCCAATACTCGGATATTATAAAAAAAGAAAATATAATAATAATAATGTAGAATGAGTATAAGTGTTTTAAGCAAAGGGGGATTGCTTTGTGCAAGAAGAAGATTATAAAATTTTAGCGATGCTTAATAAAGAACAAAGTTTTACTAAAGCTGCCAAACGATTATTTATGTCTCAACCATTACTTTCCTATAGGTTAAAAAAAATTGAAAAAGATTTTGGGATTAATATAGTTGAAAAAATGGGAAATCAATTTAAGTTCACACCTGAGGGAGAGTATCTAGTCAAATTTTCTAATAAAGTTTTATTTGAAATTCAAAATTTAAAATCAAATATTAATGAACTTCGAGAAAATTTGAAAGGTAATATGAAACTAGGAGCAAATACAAATTTTGCTATATATACAATGCCAGAATTAATCCAACAATATTATCAAGCCTATACAGATATTTATATATCTATGACAAGTGGTTGGAGTATCGAAATTTTGGAACAAATGGAAAATAATGATCTTGATGTGGGGATTTTAACAGGTGACTATGATTGGTATGGTCAGAAAATATTATTGAAACGTGATCCATTAACAATTATTAGTAAAAAACCGATAAGTTTGAAACATTTACATCAAGAATACCGAATTGTTTATAAATCACATCAAAATTTCAACACCTATATTGAGCTAGAAAATTCAATTACTAAATCAATCAATGATTGGTGGAATGAACGTTACGATACGTACGCTAGAAACATATTTCAAGCTGATAAAATTGAAATATGTAAAAAATTTGTAGAGAAAGGTATGGGATATGCTATCGTTCCTAAATCATGTATTTTAGATAATGATTCGTTTTATACTAAGGATTTGAAATTTAAAAACGGTGATAGTATCACAAGAAATACATGGTTATTGTATAGAGAAGAAGCAATGAATAATGATATAAAAAACTTTATATCATTTTGTAAGATATATTTTGAAATAGAGTAATTTAAAATAGCGTTAAGTGGTTTTTTAAGCTGCTTAGCGTTTTATTTTTTACTATTTGTAATCGTTTTTATAAGCGCATAAAGAAATTTTATAACCCTCTGTACTTTATAACAAAATCACCTAAATAAACACTATGATATCAATACTTTTTAAAAAAATATCCAATTATAATTTGTCAGACTATTCAGAAACAAAGTTGCTGAATTGCAAACATGGTGCTAAACTTCAACTAATTTGAAGGAACCTTCAAATCAAAGGGGGATTGCCATGAAAGCTAAAAGACAAATAGATTTGTATATTTTAGGCATGGTTTTGGCAATATTAACATTTTGGCTTTTTGCACAATCAATGATTAATATCATTCCAACAATGCAAAAAGATCTAAATGTTTCGTCAGGTATTTTAAATATTTCCACAAGTTTAACTTCGTTATTTTGTGGGTTGTTTATTGTAGTCGGCGGAGGTATTTCAGATAGACTTGGGAGAAAGAAAATGACTTACGTTGGTTTAGTTATTAGCATCGTCGGTTCATTACTTGTCATTTTGGCAAGAGAACCTGTTTTATTGATCTTTGCAAGGGTGCTTCAAGGTTTATCTGCGGCACTTGTGATGCCAGCTACATTAGCATTGATTAAGACAACATTTCAAGAAAGTGAACGACAACGTGCCTTGAGTTATTGGTCATTTGGTTCTTGGGGCGGTGGCGGTATAACTACATTTGTGGGTGGATTAATCGCTACCTATTTTGATTGGCGAATGATATTTATTCTTTCTATTGCGATTGCAGTCATTGCGATGGTCTTATTGAAAAATATAGAAGAAACGAAAGTTGCTAAAGCAAATAAAGAAAAATTTGATATTATTGGCTTTTCAATTTTTGTAGTTACCTTATTAGTTATTAATATTATTGTGACACAAGGACAAGACTTAGGATGGACAAGCTTTCCTATTGTGGCATTATTCATTGCATCTATCATATTAACATTCATATTTATCTTTTTTGAAAGAACAAGAAAACATCAATTTATAGATTTTGAGTTATTTAAATCTAAACCATTTACTGGTGCTGTACTTACCAATTTCTTGCAAAATGGTATTGCTGGAACCATTGTTGTAGCGAACACATATATTCAGATTGGAAGAGGCTTTACGGCTTTTCAAACAGGGTTACTGACGTTGGGCAATATTATAGCTTTATTGTTGATGATACGCGTAGGAGAACGATTATTACAGAAAATTGGCCCTTATAAACCAATGTTTATCTCAATTATTATAGCGAGTGTAGGTATGAGTTTTGGAGCATTAACATTTTTGCCTAATTTACCATACATTATCGTTGTATTTATTGGATTTTTAATTGCAGGTATTGGTATTGGTTTGTATGCAACGCCTTCATTAGATACATTATTGGTTAACGTAAACGACGACAAAGTAGGGATTGGTTCAGGTATTTACAAAATGGCTAGTTCTTTAGGTTATTCATTTGGTATTGCTATTTCTACCGCAATATATACTTCATTTGCTGAACTGTTTCACAATGAACACTTGGCGGGCGCACTTGGTATGTTAACACCATTAGGTTTCGGCATTATTTCAATTGTTATTTTGATGGTGACAATGTATGAGAAGTCTATGAAAGCTGATTGTATATAAACACATTTTAATTAAACGGGGGTATTTTATTATGATGAAACCAGAAGAAAAACAAACATTAAATTTACCATTTACAGGTATTTGTACATTTGGTAAATATCCAGTGTGTGATAATATTGAAAAATTATCAGATATTAACGCAGATGTGGCAGTAATTGGTGTGCCTAACGATATGGGAACACAATGGAAATCAGGCGCTCGTATGGGGCCACGTGGCGTGAGAGAAGGTTCTACACTATATAGCTTTGGTCTAGAAGGTGCTTATGATATTGAAAATGATATCACATATTTAGGGCCAAAATGGAAAGTATTTGATGTAGGTGACGTGGATATCGTGCATGGAGACATTATGCAAAGTCATGATAACACCGAAGCAACATTACAAAAAATTGTTGATAAAGGTGTCATGCCAGTCATTATCGGCGGAGATCATTCAATTACTGCTGCTACAGGAAAAGGTGTTGAAGCTTTGGGACCATTCCATGTGTTGCAAATCGATGCACATTTAGATTGGGCTGACCATCGTTCAGGACAAAGATACGGTCATGGCAGTTGTATTAGAAGGTTGTCTGAAATGGATCATGTAAAAAACATATACCAGTATGGTATCCGAGGCATTAGCAGTAGTTTAAAAGAAGATGTAGATGCGGCTCGTGATTATGGTGCAACTATTTTGTCGCCGAAACAAATGCGTGAAAAGGGTCCTGAAAATTTAGCTGCATTAATTCCGGAAGGCGAAAAATTATATATTACAATTGATATCGATGGTATTGATCCTTCTATTGCACCTGGCACTGGTACACCATCTCCCGGCGGTTTACTTTATGACGAAGTGAATGAATTATTAAAAGCAGTAGCAAAACACAATGAAGTAGTCGGGTTTGACTTAGTAGAAGTGGCACCTGTTTATGACCCAACTGGTATGACAGGTCAGACTGCCGCACGTATTATGTTGGATTTATTGAGTTATGTATTAAAAGAAAGAGAGTTAAAAGGTGAGAGATAAATAGGGCGTATATTATAAAAAAAGCATGGCTATAGACGACCACAAGTTTATAGCCATCTTTTTGCGGTACAGTATAAAAAAGCCGTCACAGGTGAAACTACCTTGTGACGGCTTACAAGCTTTATTAATATTCAATATTTGGCGCTTGGTTTACATGTTGTTGATAACGTTTAAGGCCTACGAATGCTAATGCACCTATGGCCACAACAATTAATAATTTTTTCATAAATTTCGCTCCTTTAAGTGAATCAATGATAACAAAGTATCTTTAAAAAATGCCAATGAACAATAGACATAAGAAACCGATATGATTACTTTAATGACTCAATTTCTAGAGACATTTAGAACAAGATGTATCAGAAATGAGCCTATGAGTGTAGTTCATAAATAGGTGTTTAATCGTATCTTAGTCTAAGTTCATTTTAGATTTTCACACTTAAGCAATCAAAAGTCTATTCGTAATAGTTTAATTCAAGATCTTTTGAAGTTTGACGACGTGTTTTTCTCATTAAATCAACGTCATCAATTAATGATTTACCATAAGAAGGAATCATTTTTTTGATTTTAGGTTCCCAGTCATTTTTATATTCAGAGAAGTTTTTCTCTAATACTTCTAATGCAACTGATACAGAAGTTGATGCACCTGGTGACTCACCAAGTAATGCAATGACAGAGTGATCTTCAGAATTTATAACTTCTGTTCCGAATTGGATGAATCCTTTGCCGTATTCTTCAGTATCTTTGATTACTTGAACACGTTTGCCTGCAGTATATAACTGCCAATCTTCATCACGTGCTTCTGGGTAGAAAGTACGCAAGTGATTCATGCAACCTTCTTTTGTCATTAAAATTTGATCAAATGAATATTTAAGTAGCGGTAAGTTTTTCGCTGCCGCTGCTAATAATGTTGTGATGTTATATGGTTTAACAGATTTAAATAAATCTAAGTTTGAACCATATTTTAAGAATTTAGGGCCAATACTTGCGAATGGTCCAAACAATAGTGTTTTTTGACCATTAATGAAACGTGTATCTAAATGCGGTACAGTCATTGGTGGCGTGCCTGGTGGTTCTTTACCATATACTTTGGCACCATGTTCTTCAATAACATTTGGATTTGTACATGTTAGGAATTGGCCTGTGATAGGGAATCCGCCTAAGTGTTTACTTTCAGGAATACCTGTTTTTTGTAGTAATGGAATAGCGGCACCACCAGCACCGATAAATACATAATCCGCCAATTGTGTTTGTGTTTCACCAGTATTCACATTACGTATATGAACTTCCCATTTACCGTCATTACGTTGATTGAAATCAAGTACTTCATGATGATATTGAACCTCTACATGCGGGTCTTTTTCAAGGTTTGCTGCCATTTTACGAGTTAATTCACCAAAGTTTACGTCTGTACCTTCATTAATTTTACTGGCAGCCATAATATCGCTTGCGCTGTGACCTTGCATCATTAATGGAATCCATTTTCTCATTTCTTCTATATCTTCAGTATATTCGATATTATCAAACATAGGGAAGTTTTTCATAGCTTCGTAACGGTCTTTTAAAAACTTGACGTTATTTTTACCTCTTACAAAACTGATATGTGGTAATGGATGAATGAATTCTCTAGGATTTTCGATATACTTATTTTTAACTAAGTGACCCCAGAATTGTTTAGAGATTTCGAATTGTTCATTAATCTCTTTTGCTTTTTCAATGTTAATTGAACCATCAGGTTGCTGAACTGTATAATTTAATTCACAAAGTGCAGCATGCCCTGTACCTGCGTTATAACGCTCGTTTGAACTTTCCTCACCAGGACGATCTAAACGTTCGTATAATTTAATATTCCAATCCGGTTCAAGTTCATTAAGCATAGAACCAAATGTAGTACTTAATACGCCGGCGCCAATAAGAATGACGTCTTTTGACTCAGTTTTAGCCATAGTTCCTCACCTTTCATTCTTAATAACATCAGTAACAGTGTGTCACACATTGTCACTCATCTTATGTCTTTATTTACTATTATATTACGCTATTCTTACATGTAAAAATACATATTAGTCATAGAACATATTCTACTATGGAATACGTCGATATACATATAAATATTTACCCTATATTATGCATATAAATCATAGTATAGACATTTATAAGTGCTGTATAGTAATTTTACATTATATTGTCAGGAGAGTACAAGTGAATACATTAACAGTAAAAATTATTGAAGATTAGGAGAAAATTGTGAAAAGCAGAAAAGTAATTGAGCAAATGAAATAATTTATTAAAAAAATAATAAAGTTTTAAGTAGATGAAATGTTTAGCGCAATGTTTGAAGTGTTATAGAAATTACATAATATTGAGAAGGGAAGACATAATAATGGAAGATACAAAAGGTTGTATTAAATGTGGTAATACTGAAATTGAAGAAGGCACGTTATCTGCTACCGGTTCAGGGTTATCTAAAATATTTGATGTTCAACATAACAACTTTACGACGATTACTTGTTCAAAGTGTGGGTATACGGAATTTTATAAAAAAGATAAAAACAGAACGACTGATATGATTGATTTATTCTTTGGAGGATAAATCAATCTAAAAGGTAATATATTAAAAAGACCTTAAGGTTAGTGTTACGAACTGGTTCTAGGTAATGAAGTATTTTCCGATAGCTAAATTTAGATATTATTTTATAAGTAAAACACACTAAACTTTGTTATACTTATCATTAAAATGTAAGCGCTTACTAAATCAGTTTGTAAAGGAGACTACACATGAAAGATAAAGTGATTATGGTTACAGGTGGTAGTAGTGGTATGGGGAAAGCAATGGCGAAGCGGTTTGCCCAAGAAGATGCTAATGTAGTTATAACAGGTAGATCGTTAGAACGTTTAAAAGCTACGAAAGAAGAAATTGAACAACGAAAAGGACAAATTTTGTGTATTGATATGGATGTACGTGATATTGAACGTGTGCAATATACCGTAGATGAAACCATTAAACGATATGGCAAAATTGATGGTTTAGTCAATAATGCAGCAGGAAATTTTATTTGTGCTGCAGAAGATTTATCAACGAATGGTTGGAATTCTGTTGTAGATATTGTTTTAAATGGGACGTGGTATTGTACGCAAGCTGTTGGTAAAAAATGGATTGAACAAGGACATAAAGGAAGAATTATCAATATGGTAGCGACTTATGCTTGGCGTTCTGGTCCGGGTGTTGTACATTCCGCCAGTGCTAAAGCAGGTGTATTAGCTATGACTAGAACACTTGCTGTAGAGTGGGGAGCTAAATATGGTATTGCTATAAATGCTATCGCACCAGGGCCTATAGATAATACAGGGGGTTCAGGAAAATTAAGTTTATCAGAAGAGGCGAGACAACAAACACTGAATAGCGTGCCGTTAGGTCGTATGGGCGAACCTGAAGAAATTGCAGGATTAGCTAAATTCTTATTATCAGAGGAAGCTAGTTACATTAATGGTGCTTGTATGACAATGGATGGCGGTCAGTGGCTCAATCAGAATGCGTTTTAAAATAATACTAAAAGGAAGCGGGCCAATGAACACATTTTATAAAATGTGTTCATTGGCCTACTCCTGGTAAGAATAGCTAGGAAAAAAGAATACAAAAGCTGAAACGCTTGTATAAGCATATTTTCCATTCGATTATCTACTGTCATCACGGAGTTTAAGGTTAAAACATTGTTTATGTTTCCCCCTCTTTTCTTCATAGCTACTCTTAGTATATTTATAATTTATACCAAAAAGACATGATTTGTGTGTTAAATTAACCCAAGCCAATGCCAATAAGTCACACTCAGTAAAATAATAAGTAAATAGGCAATAATGCTTATAGGTATGCCGGTTTTTAAGAAATCTTTAACAGTAAAAGTTTCTGTGCCATACGCTAACATGGCTTGTGGTGAGCTTACAGGTAATAAAAATCCAAAACTAATAACAAATTGTTGTATTAGTACAAAACCAATAGATTGATTTCCTAAATCTAGTGTAGTAGTTAGCGAAATGAAAACTGGAATTAGGGCTGATGCTAAACTTGTCGCGCTAGCGAAACCTAAATGTATTAAAATATTGAAAAGCGCAATTAATGCAATTATAACCACGATGGGATATTGATTGAGCCCCATCATGCCAAAAGTTTGGTCGCTTAGCCATTGTGCAGCTGTCGTTTTTAATAGTGCATTACCTAATGAAATACCTACGCCGAAAACAATGATGTTGCCCCAGGGTATACGGCTCTCGGCTTCTTTCCAAGTCATAACGCCTATTTTGGGCGTTAACATAATAGCTAAAGCCAACAGTATAATGGAAGACGAATCGATAGGGTGGAAGACTTTTTCAGTAGACCAAAATATTAATAACATAATAGAAATGGTGATTAATCGCCATTCTTTTCCTGTTATTGGTCCCATTTCTTTTAATTGTTGCTGAATTAATATTTTACCCCCAGGGAGTTCTTTTTCTTCAGGTGGCATAATCTTAAGCATTATAAAATAAAGTGCAATAGACATTAAAATTGACCATGGCCCTGCATATAAGAACCATTGTCCCCACGAAATGTCAGTGCCGAGTTGATCGTTTATAAAACTGATAGCAACGATATTTTGTGCTGCTGCTGTTTTAATACCAATATTCCAAATTGAGACGGCCTGTACAGCAGTTATGACTAAAAGGCCGGCTAGTTTACTTTGTTTAGAAACGCCAAATGCTGCTATCATACCTAATAAAATCGGAATAACTGCACCAGCTCGTGCAGTAGCGGAAGGTACGAAAAATGCTAAAAATATAGCTACTAATATCGTTCCGAGAACAATACGGTTTGTCTTATTGCCTGCTATAGACAAAATGATGAGAGCAAGACGTTTATGTAGTTGTGTAATCTGCATCGCTGTTGCCAAAAACAATGCTGCTGCAACTAATGCGAGTGCACTTGTTGCAAACCCACTAAAGGCCAGTTTTAAAGCGTTTCCCGTTCCAAAAAGTGCATCGTCTTTTAATAATACGCCATTTGATTGAGGGTTTCCTAAAGATTCAGATAAATTTTGTACAGGGCTGAAACCAAATAACAATATTATTAAGGCAACAATCATAGTCGCAGAAACTGGATAAGCGACTGCTTCAGTTACCCATAATATAACTGCGAATATTAATATAGCTAACGCGATTTTAGCCATAAACGGTAAGTTTTCTGGTGTTGGTAAAAACATCACGATTGCTAATACAACAATGCTTGTTATTAACCAAAAAGACTTAAAACGAGGTGTTGTCTTTATTGTTGCATTTTTAGTCACAAATATTTCCTCTCTTGTTAAAGTATTCACAATAAGGATACAAATATTATTAAGTTGTTTCATTATATTTGAGAAAAATTCATAAAAGTTTGCGATTTATTGATGATACCGTTCGGTTGTTTTTATTCATTTTTTCCGTGAAACGTCGTTGAAGGCATGACCGAACATAAGTATTAGACAACGTGGGGTGCTAGTAATTGTAGGATAATAAGTTAACTCAGATTGGCTAACAAATGTTGATTAGATAGTAAAGTTATTTAGAAAATAGGATGTTGGTGTTAGGAAGTGACCAGGAGAAGCAAAATTTTTCAAGTTGAGTACAGTAATTGATAATTATATTAATAAAATTACGAAGAGGCCAGTAAGTAATAAGCATTACCAAAATAAGTTTAATAATGAAAATGAATAATCATACGTTATTTTATAGTGTACTGTGATGCCAATTTAAAAGGTTTTAAAAATTTTATTGTAAGGTTATTTTTAATTTAGGCATCTATCGTTAATATAAATATAAGGCTAGAACATGAACGTTCTAGCCTTATATTTATATACTAAGCTTATTATGATATTTTTGAATGATATCTAATTATCAAAATTAAAGTGAAATAAAAAATAGAGAATCAGTGATTATACTTTAGAATTTATCATTTATAACATCGTACTTATTTATATATAATTATTTATTACGCCTGTCATTAATATAAAATTTAGCACAAAGAAATAGTTGAAGTTTTTATAAACTTTCAATAATGTGTTTTTCTTTATTTTTAATTTCTTCATCGTCAATGGTTTGTTTATAGAGATTAGTGATAGCTTTATGCTTTTCTTTAGCTTCTTTTAGAAAATGAGCGGCTTCTTTCCAAGCATCTTGCCATTGCTTAGTACCTTCAGCGATTTCATTTGCGTATTTTTCATCTATCTGATTATCTATAATTGATTGGTAAGTATCTACGATTTCGTCTCCAGAACGTTCAGGATCATAATTATGTGGTGCTGTACTATCAAAGGCAGCAACACTTAATTCGGGTATAATAATCATATCTAAACTATCAGGATCAAAGTCACAATGATATAGCTCGATATCAAAGCCATTTTCAATAGCTTGAGACACAATTTGTTTAAGCAACGTGGATTTACCTGAACCTGGGCGACCTTTAATAAAGAAACGTTTGGTTAGATTACTTGTTAGGTTTTGTACAAAATCAAAATTACCATTTTCAGTAATGGTATCAAAGAATCTGTGTTTAACAATACTTTCTTTCTCTTGATAAGATTTTCCGAAAATATTTTCTAAAATTTGATTGTTAAGCGCTTGTGCTTTTTCAATATCAATGGAAGTACTGAAATAGAATTCTACATTGTCATGTAATTGTCTTGATTTTTTAATGTGAGTAGCATAATTTTCTAATAATTGTTCTTTTTCATTAAACAGACTTTTGATATCTTTTAAATTGTTTTGAAGTTTTGAATGGTCTACTGCAGTGGCTAAATCTACGGTTTCACCTGAAATATAAGGCAGCGCTGGTTCCATAGGATAAGGATAATTACCGTCAAAAATACCTATATTTCTATCTAAAACAATAAGTCCATCTAGCGTTTTAAAATCAAATGAACTATAAATGAGTTCTATAGGTCTTTGTTCTCCCTCAAGGTAATTTGCAATATTTTTTAATACTTCAGATTTACCATTTCCAGGCACACCTTTTAAAATGTATATATAATTTAATGATTGAGCTTCATTGTTAAAATAATGATATATACCTTTGCCACTATTACTTGATAAGAAAAATGATTTATTTGTCATGACAGACATCCTCTCTTATTTAAGATACAACCCCATACTAATACTGTGAATTTCTGCATGTAAATAAATACGGTTTTATTAACAACGAAACATTTCCTTTTAACTACAATTTTGATGCATTGAGTTTACTTCTGTAGCACATACTTGTTTGAAAAAGCAGAATTGATCATATAATTTGAAATAATATTTTTGGATATGAATAGATACTTTATATCTAATATAGAAATAGATAAAATTTCACTCGAATAAACTGATACTAAGATAACCATATAAAGAATCAAGTTTAAATATTGTTGAAAAGGTAATAGCAATACTAATGGTGAAAAAGAGTAATGTTGCTATAGAAATATTTAAAATTAAAAAAGGTGATAAATATGAATGTTAGATTTCCTATTGGTGAATTAGAATTACCTAATAATGTGACATTAGAAGATGTTCAAGAATGGCTGGGAGACATTGAAGGGTATGTACACCGTTTAAGACAAGTTGTAGATGATTTAAATGAATCAGAATTAAGCAAGCAATATCGTGAGGGAAGTTGGACAGTACGTCAACTTGTTCACCACATTGCTGATTCACAAATAAATATGTATCAACGGTTAAAACTATCTTTAACAGATAATAATCCAATGGTGGAGCCTTTTATACAAGATGAATGGGTCGAGTTGGAAGATAATAACCTTCCAGTGGAATGTTCACTTAGAATAATGGAAGGTATCAATGAACGTATTGTAGCTGTTGGTCATACTTTAACTACTGATGATTTGAAACGTACATTTACGCTTAAAGGAGAAGGTAAGAATCAAGTTTCCGAACAGATTGCTAAGTTAGCATGGCATGAAGCACATCATTTAGCACATATTAAAATAGCATTATCAAATTAAAGGGAGTTATGTTATCACTCAAATATAATTATTTGAGTGATGTTTTTATGTGCCAAAATATATTTTAGAGAGAGCGTTATAATAAGTAAATTGAAATGTACAAGGTAAAATTAATTGAATATATATTTTTTAATTGGAGATATTTGTCACACTAATTACATTTATATTACAGAGTGTATACATACAAAAATATCTTTGTTGACTTTTGCAATGGGATTTTTCAAAGAAACGTTTTGTTTTAAAATACAATTTAATGTAATTAGTATGTAAAACGGATAAGGTTTTTTTAATTTCATTGTAACCTACAAGTATTTTATAGATGTTATAGTATTTACTGGAAATTGGTTGAAACAACATTGTTTTTTACAAAAGTTGGATTTCAATATCATGCGAAAATAAATTCTTAAAAATATAAAAATTAACTTGTAGGAGGACTTATTTAAAAATGAAAAAAACAGTAGTAGCATCAACATTAGCAGTAGGATTAGGTGTAACAGGATTTGCAGCAGGAAACTCAGCAGACGCAGCTGAACAAGGTGTAGACAAAGCACAATTAGCTCAATTAGCACAATCTAATCCAGAACAATTAAATGCTTCACCAGTACATGAAGGTTCATATAGCTATAACTTTAATCAAAATGGTTTAAACTATAATTTTGAATCTAATGGTCAAACTTGGTCTTGGAGCTATGGTGAAGGTTCTAGTTCAAATGACGTTTCATCAGAACAATCTACTAATGTAGAACAACCACAACAAACTGAGCAAGCATCAACTGAACAACCAGTTCAACAAGCTGCGCCACAAACTGAGCAAACACAACAGCCAAAACAAGAAGCTACAACAAAAGCTTCAACTCAATCATCAAGCTCAAATGAAGCTTCAAGTGGTTCATCAGTAAACGTTAATTCACATTTACAAGCAATTGCACAACGTGAATCAGGCGGAGATCTTAAAGCTGTAAACCCATCATCAGGTGCAGCAGGTAAATATCAATTCTTACAA
>FLSG01585665.1_pt1 | contig 80162 bp, 76 predicted proteins | sample 1550511 | NCBI WGS metagenome assembly FLSG01 (sample SAMEA4031768, study PRJEB14383) | metagenome | biome: human; feature: oral; material: saliva | place: Philippines | collected 2014
GATTGGGTAAGTGAAAAAGAATGTAATTTCAAGAATTCAACAAACAGTTATTGATTTCTTCTTTATTATTTAGTAGACTAACAAATAATTAGATAATAAAAAGCGTTAATGGAAAAGAGTAGTTTGGTTGAAACAGTAACAGGGAAAATTGCCATAGACTGAAAGCAATTGCTGATTTCGAAAAATGAAGTTCACTTCTGTAGCTTGCTTTTATATAAAGCCGGTAATGACTACCGTTAATTAATTAAGTGCGCGATGATTGTCGCGAATTAGGATGGTAACACGAAACCTCGTTCCTTTATGGAATGAGGTCTTTTTTTGTTTAAAAATAAGGAGGGAAATAAATGACTTTAGAAGAACAGTTAGAAAATTTAGAGAAAGAAACAATAGAAAAAATCAGTAATACCTCAGATTTGGATTCTCTTAATGACATTAGAGTAAAAACACTAGGTAAAAAGGGTCCTATTACTGAAGTATTACGTGGTATGAAAGATTTAACACCTGAAGATCGACCTAAGGTGGGAAGCTTTGCTAATCAGGTAAGGGACCATTTAACCCAACAAATCGAAGAAAAAAGAGCTAAGTTGGAAGAAGAAGCGTTAAATCAAGCGTTGGCAGAAGAAAGTATTGACGTTACTTTACCTGGAAAACAGATCCCACAAGGTACAAGACATATTTTAACTAAAATTGTAGAAGAAATTGAAGATATTTTTGTAGGTATGGGTTATCAAATTATTGAAGGACCAGAGGTTGAGCAAGATCATTATAATTTTGAGCGGATGAATATTCCTAAAAATCATCCAGCTCGAGATATGCAAGACACCTTCTATATTTCAGATGAATTATTGATACGTACACATACTTCTCCTGTACAAGCTAGAACGATGGAAAAACATGATTTTTCTAAAGGACCACTACGGATGATCTCTCCTGGCAAGGTGTTTCGTCGAGATACGGATGATGCCACACATAGTCATCAATTTCATCAAATCGAAGGACTTGTTGTTGACAAGCACATAACAATGGGAGACTTAAAAGGGACACTAGAAGAGCTGATGAAAAAAATGTTTGGTGAAAATCGCGAAGTTCGCTTACGTCCTAGTTACTTTCCTTTTACGGAACCTTCTGTTGAAGCGGATGTTTCTTGTTTCAAGTGTGGGGGTAAAGGATGTAGTGTCTGTAAACATTCAGGTTGGATCGAGATTTTAGGATCCGGTATGGTTCACCCTGATGTCTTAGAAATGTCTGGGATCGATCCTAAAGAATATAGCGGTTTTGCTTTTGGTTTGGGTCCTGACCGAATCGCTATGTTGCGTTACGGCGTAGAAGATATTCGTAGTTTTTATTTAAACGATACTCGTTTTATTGATCAGTTCAAGGGGGAATAAGTAAATGTTAGTTTCATATAAGTGGTTAAATGAATTGGTAGACGTGTCTCATGTCACGCCTCAAGCTTTAGCCGATAAAATGTCGTTAACCGGTATTGAAGTAGAAGGGATTTCTTATCCATATGAAGGATTAAAAAAGATCGTTGTGGGTTATGTTGAGTCTTGTAAACCTCATCCAGATTCTGATCATCTTTCCATCTGCCAAGTGGATGTAGGACAAGAAGACGTGCTACAAATTATTTGTGGTGCACCTAATATTAAAGAAGGCATTAAAGTAATCGTTGCTTTACCGAGCGCACGCATTGCTGGAAATGAAAAAATAAAAAAAGGTAAAATCAGAGGAGAAGTCTCTTATGGGATGATCTGTTCTTTACAAGAGATTGGGTTTAGTGAAAGTGTTGTACCTAAAGAGTATGCAGATGGCATTTATTATTTACCAGAAGAAGCTGTCGTTGGTGATGAAGTATTTCCTTATTTAGCAATGGATGACGCGATTATTGAACTAGAGATCACACCTAACCGTGCGGATGCCTTGAGTATGAGAGGGGTTGCTTTTGAAACAGCTGCAATTTATTCTGAAAAACCAGTGTTTAAAAAGCAAGAGCTAACTGAAACGACTCCTAAAGCAGAAGATAAGATCAAGGTAAAAGTAGCAGACGAAAAAGATGCGCCTAGTTATCAGATCCGTTTGATCGAAAATGTAAAAATTAAGCCGAGCCCACGCTGGTTGCAAAATCGCCTAATGAATATCGGGATTCGTCCTATTAATAATGTAGTGGACGTGACCAACTATATTTTGATGTATTACGGTCAACCATTACACGCATTTGATTATGATCGTTTAGATAGTCAAGAAATTATAGTACGTCGTGCACAAGAAGATGAAAAACTTACAACTTTAGACGGGGAAACACGCTCACTTTCTGAACAAAATATCGTTATCACAAATGGTAAGCAGCCAGTGGCTCTAGCAGGTGTGATGGGAGGACTTGATTCAGAGATTACAGAAACAACAACGACTGTCGCTCTTGAGTCAGCGATGTTTGACGCAGCGGCTGTTCGTCGTACATCGCAACAGTTTAATTTACACAGTGAGTCTTCGGCTCGTTTTGAAAAAGGGATTAACGTAGCTACGATTGACGAAGCTTGCGAACAAGCTTGTGCTTTGATCGCTGAATTATCTGGCGGAAAAGTACTTCAGGGTAGTGTAAAAGCTAGCCAAATACAAGCGCAAGATAAAGAGGTTATGACGACCCTGCAACGTTTGAATGACTATCTGGGAACAGAACTAACAGTAGCTGATGTCAATGATATTTTTGCGGCTTTAGGTTTTGGTTATCAGGAAGATGGGGGGAGCTATACAGTAATCGTTCCACCGCGTCGTTGGGATATTGCTATTGAAGCAGATATCGTAGAAGAAGTGGCACGGATTTATGGATATAATAACTTACCATCAACTTTACCTAGCGGCGAGACCGTTGCAGGTAGCTTGACAAACGATCAGTTGAAAACACGCAAGGTACGTACACTTCTTGAATCAGCGGGTCTAAGTGAAGCGATTAGTTACGCATTAACATCTGAAAAAAAATCACTGCAATTTACCAATACAAGTTCAAAGCTTACCCATTTAGATTGGCCGATGTCATCCGATCGTACGGTCCTTCGTTTAAACTTGATCACCGGGCTCTTAGATGATATTTCTTACAATGTTGCTCGTAGAAATGAACAGGTGGCATTATATGAAGTTGGACGTGTTTTCTATCAAGTAGATGATCCTAAAGCCGATTTACCTCAAGAAAAAAATCATGTGGCTTTTGCCTTATCTGGAAAGTGGACAAGTCGTGATTGGCAAAGTAAGGAAGAACGCGTTGATTTTTATCAAGCCAAAGGTATTTTAGAAGAGCTGTTCACAGAATTGAATTTAGCAGACAAAATTAGTTATGAAAAAACTATGTCCTTAAAGGAAATGCATCCAGGCAGAACTGCAGAAATCTTTTTAAATGGACAAAGTATCGGTTTTATAGGGCAAGTTCATCCAACGGTTACAAAAGCGTATGAAATACCAGAAACTTATGTTGCTGAATTAGATTTAGATATCATTTTAAAAACAAAGCCAGAATTTACTTATATAGCAGTCACAAAATATCCGAAAGTTACACGAGATATTGCGCTAGCAATCGACGAAAGTGTAGCAAATCAAACGATTGTACAAACCATAGAAAAAGCTGCAGGTAAATTCTTGCAAAAAGTTACTTTGTTTGATGTTTATCAGGGAGAAAATATCGAAACAGGATATAAATCAATGGCCTATCGCTTAACTTTTGTAAATCAAGAAGCAACATTAACTGATGAACAAGTTAATAAAGCCATGGAAAAAGTAGAAAAAGCTTTAACTCAACAATTAGCAGCAACGATTCGATAATCTTGAAAGAATATGCAAAAAGTTCCGAGTAAATTTTCTTACTCGGAACTTTTTTTACTAGCGGAAATAATTAATCCCCATTGCTGTTTTTACTTCATCTAGTGTTTGTGCAGCGACTTTTTCAGCAGATAAACTGCCTTCTTTTAAAAGATCCATGACATACTGTGGATCTTGCGCAAAAGCTTCACGACGCTCACGCATTGGTGTTAACTCTTCATCCAAGACATCAATCAAATAACGTTTGATTTTTACATCGCCTAGTCCACCATTTCGATATTGTTTTTTTAATTCTTCTACATAAGCTTTATCTTTTGCAAAAACATCAAGATAAGTAAAGACCATATTTCCTTCAACTTTGCCTGGATCTTGAACATGGATGTGATTAGGATCGGTATACATACTCATCACTTTTTTATCCACGGTATCTTTAGAATCGGCGAGGTAGATACCATTATTCAAAGATTTACTCATTTTTCCGTTTCCGTCGATCCCTGGAAGGCGTCCCATACCTTTTTCTGGAAATACGCCCTTAGGATTAATTAAAACCTCTTGATAAGTGGTATTAAAGGCATGAACGATTTCTTGTGTTTGCTCTAACATCGGTTTTTGATCTTCACCAACGGGAACCAAACTTCCTTTAAAAGCAGTAATATCTGCTGCTTGAGAGACAGGATAGATGAAAAACCCAGTAGGTACACTTTCACCGAAATTTTTTTGCTCAATTTCTGTTTTCACTGTCGGATTACGTCGCACACGGCCAACGCTGACTAGATTTAAATAATACATAGTCAATTCAGAAAGTTCAGGGATTTGTGATTGGATAAATAAAGTTGATTTTTTTGGATCCAGTCCAACTGCTAAATAATCCAAAGCAACTTCTAACACATTAGAAGAAACCTTCTCAGGTGTTTTAGCATTATCAGTTAAGGCTTGGACATCAGCGACCATCACAAATAACTCATTATTTGGATCATCTTGCATCATTTTACGAGTCTTTAACGAACCAACATAGTGTCCTAAATGCAGTTGGCCTGTCGGACGATCTCCTGTAAGAATTGTATTCACATTATTCACCTTTTCTAATTGTAGTCTGTAATAATCTTACCTTTTTTTTATAGAAGAAACAATCATTAACTTATAACAAAATAAATTTCACACGATAAGTAAGCTAACATGGCTTTGTTAGGAATAAAAACTTTTCGCTTTTCCGTTTAAAAAAAACTTTACAAAAAGGAATTTGTAAGATTATAATGTTGATTAGCTGTTTATTAGAAAAATCTTATTAATTTTAAATAAAAAAAGGGAGTGTGAAAATATGTCAATGATTGAATTTAAAAACGTTGAAAAATACTTTGGTAATTTCCATGCTTTAAAAAATATTAATCTTACATTTGAAAAAGGCGAAGTAGTAGTGGTGATCGGACCTTCGGGTTCTGGTAAGAGCACGCTTTTGCGTACAATTAATGGGTTAGAAATGATTACTTCGGGAAATCTTCTGATTAATGATCAGGACATTCGTAGTAAACAAACCAAACTAACAGAAATCAGAAAAAATATTGGCATGGTTTTTCAACACTTTAATTTATACCCTAACAAAACTGTATTGGAAAATATTACTTTAGCGCCTACTAAGGTCTTAAATAAAAGTGAAAAAGATGCAGCTGATACAGCAGAAAGTTTACTTGACCGAGTGGGCATGTTAGATAAAAAAGATTCTTATCCTTCAACGCTTTCTGGTGGACAACAACAACGTGTTGCTATTGCTAGAGGGCTAGCGATGCAACCAGAAATGCTTTTATTTGATGAACCAACTTCAGCCCTTGATCCGGAAATGATCGGTGATGTATTAGATGTTATGAAAAAAATCGCTCATGAAGGAATGTCAATGATCGTTGTTACTCATGAAATGAACTTTGCTAGAGAAGTAGCTGATCGTGTTATCTTTATGGCTGATGGAGAAGTATTAGAAGACAGTCACGATGTGGAAAGCTTCTTTAAAAAACCAAAAGAAGTGCGAGCACAACAATTTATTAGTAAAGTTGTTAATCATTAACCCGTTATTTCTAAACTGTAAATTTTTACAAAAGTTTTTGAAAAAACTGGTCTAAAAAAGGAGGAAAAGCAATGAACAGGAAAAAAATATTTTCCTTTTTAACCCTTTTAATGGCTGTATTTGCATTATCTGCTTGTAAATCAGAAAGTATTGCAGATAGAGATGTCTTAGAGGTCAGCGAAGACTCAAACGAAATTATTTGGGGAGTAAAAAATGATACTCGTTTATTTGGCTTGATGGATATTTCCTCACGAGAAGTAAAAGGGTTTGATATTGATATGGCCAAAGCGATCACCGAAAAAATTCTAGGTCGAGATGGACAGGCAACTTTTGTGGAAGTAACCTCAAAAACACGGATTCCTTTATTAAAAAATGGTAATATAAATGCGATTATCGCAACGATGACTATTTCTGAAGATCGGAAAAAAGAAGTTGACTTTTCTGATGTTTATTTCGATGCCGGCCAATCTCTTTTAGTTAAAAAGGGAAGTCCTATTACAGATGTTGAATCTATCGAACCCGGGATGACAGTTTTGGCCGTAAAAGGCTCAACTTCTACTGAAAATATTCGTGAGCATTCGCCTGACGCTAACGTGATCGAATTGGAAAATTATGCAGAAGCTTTTACAGCTTTACAAGCTGGTCAAGGCGATGCTATGACAACCGATAATGCAATTTTATTAGGGATGGCAAGTGAAAATCCTAACTACGAACTAGTAGGGGGAACTTTCACTAACGAACCTTATGGTATTGCCGTAGATAAAAATCAAGAAAACTTTTTAAATGCGATAAATGAAGCATTAAAAGAAATGCACGAAGACGGAAGTTATGATGAGTTATATGAAAAATGGTTTCCTAATGATGACGAGGGTAGAGTCAGTGAATAAGGAGGAGAAGAGATGTTAACTTTATTTCAGAACTACTCGACAATGTTTTTTGATGGATTTAAAATCACCATACTCTCTAGTTTGATTGCTTTATTTTTTAGCCTGGTAATTGGTACCTTAATGGCTATCCTACAGCTTTCCTCCAATAAAGTTGTCAAGGGGTTAGCAAGAGCTTATGTTGAATTTTTCCGTAATATTCCTTTGTTGATTATAGCGATGTTTTTTTATGTCGTTTTACCAATGTACAGTCTACCTTTTACTGGCTTTCAAGCAGGAACGATCGGGTTGACGATTTATACTTCTGCTTTTATTGCTGAAACAGTACGTTCGGGCATTCAAACTGTACCCAAAGGTCAAACTGAAGCTGCTTTATCTTCAGGATTTACTTATGTACAAGTGATGCGTTATATTATTTTACCGCAAGCTTTCAAAATTGTTATCCCACCATTGGGCGGACAATTTATAAATCTAATTAAAAATTCCTCAATACTTGCGATTGTTGCAGGTCTGGATTTGATGTATCAAGGAGATTTGATTGCAAGTTCAACCTTTATCACGTTTGATACTTATATTATCGTAGGGATTTTTTATTTAATTTTGACATTACCGTTATCTTATTTGATGAGTTATCTAGAAAAACGTTTAAATGTCTAGTTTAGGAAGGAGAGAAGCAGCCCATGGATTTTGTAGGAGCATTTTCATTCGATAATCTGCGCTTTTTATTAGATGGTTTGCAGGTCACTGTTTCGGTATCAGCTATATCGATTGTACTTAGTTTTTTGATTGGCGCATTGGCTGGCACATTGCGTTTTTCAGAGATTCCTGTTTTTTCTAAAATACTAGGCTTAATTATAGATATTATTCGAAATTTGCCTTTATTATTGATTATTTTCTTTACTTATTTTGCACTACCACAAATAGGGATTCGTTTTGATATTTTTTGGTCGGCAGTAGTGGCTTTAACAATTTTTGAATCTGCCATGCTTTCTGAAATTTTTCGAGCCGGCTTGAATGCAGTACCTAACGGACAATTTGAAGCAGGTCTTTCCACAGGTTTAAGTTACATCCAAACGATGGTGATTATTATTATTCCACAAGCATTTCGTTCAATGATACCAGCGATTATCAGTCAGTTGATTTCTTTAGTAAAGGACTCTTCTTTGGCAATTATCATTTCGCTACCGGAATTGACTCACCATGCTAGGATCATTTACGGACAAGATACAAATTATGTTTTGCCGATGTTTGTGGCGATGACAGCTAGTTATTTTGTGATTTGCTACTTGCTATCACTACTGTCTAGATACTTGGAGCATAAACGTTATAAATACTAAAAAAAAAGCTCATCTTTTGTAGATGGGTTTTTTTGTTTAAAGCTTGAAAAGTTTTTAAAAAAAGTACACAATATAGAAATGAGTGTGTTTAAAGAAGAATAAGGGATGACAAATATGAATGATCGACCAATTGGATTTATTGATTCCGGTGTGGGTGGTTTAACTGTGGTAAAAGAAGCGATGAAACAGTTACCCAACGAAAATTTTATTTATTTAGGGGATACGGCGCGTTGTCCGTATGGGCCAAGACCTAAAGAACAAGTGATCGAATTTACTTGGCAGATGACACATTTTTTATTAGAAAAAAATATTAAAATGTTGGTTATCGCTTGTAATACAGCAACTGCGGTAGCTTTAGATACGATCAAAGATCAATTGGCTATACCGGTCGTAGGCGTGATCATGCCAGGAACTAGGGCCGCAGTTAAAGCCACCAAGAATAAAAGAATTGGTGTGATTGGGACGGAAGGAACTGTTAAAAGTGCTTCTTATGAGCGAGCAATCAAAGAAAAATTTTCTCAAATTCAGGTCGAAAGTCTTGCTTGTCCTAAATTTGTTCCCATCGTAGAAAGCAATCAATTCCACACTTCAGTGGCTAAAAAAATCGTTTTTGAAAGCTTACGGTCACTTAAAAATAAACATTTAGATACTTTGATTTTAGGATGTACACACTATCCTTTATTACGTCCAGTAATTCAAGATGTTATGGGAAAAGATGTTACATTAATTGACTCAGGCGCAGAAACGATCAGTGAAGTTAGTATGCTTTTAGATTATTTTAGTATTGCTAATGCTGAAAATAAGAAAAAAGGGTACACTACTTTTTATACGACAGGTTCAACTCAATTATTTGACCAAATTGCTCAAGACTGGCTAGGTAAAGCGCTGGCTGGTTCAAAACAAATTGCTTTAGGAGGCACAGATCATGCGTCATGATGGTAGGTATTTTGATCAATTACGGAATATAAAAATAAAGACAAATGTTTATAAACAACCTGAAGGATCGGTTGTTATCAATTTTGGTGATACACAGGTCATTTGTTCAGCTACTATTGAAGACACAGTTCCACCATTTCTTAAAGATAGCAATACAGGTTGGGTAACAGCAGAATATAGTATGTTACCACGCGCAACGCAAACTAGGAATAAAAGAGAAAGTGTCAAAGGAAAATTGAAGGGACGTACGATGGAAATCCAACGTTTAATTGGACGTTGTTTACGTGCTGTCGTCGATTTGGATAAATTGGGCGAACGTACGGTCATTATCGATTGTGACGTAATACAAGCCGATGGTGGCACAAGGACTGCTAGTATCACAGGTGCTTTTACCGCTTTACGTTTAGCAATCGATAAGTTATTACAAAGGAATGAGTTGAGCGAAGATCCTATTAAAGAATTCTGCGCGGCTATCAGTGTTGGTATCTTAGCAGATGGTAGTTGTGTACTTGATCTGGATTATGAAGAAGATAGTCGTTGTGCCGTAGATATGAATATTGCTATGACTGAATCCGGTCGTTTTATAGAAATTCAAGGCAACGGGGAACAAGCGACCTTTGATCGTTCTCAGTTAAATGAGGCTCTGTTGTTGGCAAAGCAGGGAATCGATACATTAGTAACTAGACAAAAAGAAGCGCTGTATGCGACTGTAGAGCAAAAAAAGGATGTGACTGCGCAGACTATAGTGATCGCTACTGGAAATCCTGGTAAAGCCAAAGAGTTTTCTACAATGTTTCATGAAGCTGGTTACAAGGTCAAAACCATGAAAGACTTTCCGGAGTTAGACGAAGTTGCAGAAACAGGGACTACCTTTGAAGAAAACGCTCGTTTAAAAGCAGAAACGATCGCAAATATTTTACAATGTCCTGTCTTAGCAGATGACTCTGGCATAAAAGTCGATGCCTTAAACGGAATGCCCGGGGTTTACTCTGCACGCTTTGCCGGAGAAGAGAAAAATGATGCAGCCAATAATGCAAAATTACTGCATGAATTAACAAATATTTCCGATGAACAAAGAAAGGCTCAATTTCATTGTACACTGGTATTTGCGGCACCTAAAAAGAAAAGCTTGGTTGTTGAGGCTGATTGGCCCGGTCGAGTCGCACGTATTCCACAAGGTGATAACGGCTTTGGCTACGATCCGCTTTTTATACCAGAAGGATCAAATATATCAGCTGCTGAGATGAGTGAAAGTGAAAAAAATAAGGTGAGCCATCGTGCCCAAGCATTAAACAAGCTACAGGAGCAATGGCAAGATTGGTTAGAAGGAGGAAACTAGTTTGAAGTATTTAGTTGTTAGTGATAACCACGGAGATCGGCAAATCCTAGTGGATCTATTCGAACATTATAAAGATCAGGTCGATTATATCTTTCATTGTGGAGATTCCGAGTTAGCAGAAGATGATCCAGTATGGAAAGGTGTTTATGTCGTTACTGGCAATACTGATTTTGATTCCCAATATAAAAAGTTTCAAGTAGTAGATACAGGAAAGGACATTGTTTATCTAACCCATGGACATCTATCAAGTGTGAAAATGGGAATGACACAGTTGGATATGCAGGCGCAAGAATATCAAGCAAATATTGCTTTATTTGGTCATACACACCAACTTGGCTGTGAAGTCAATAAAGGACGTCTATTCTTAAATCCAGGGAGCATTTTACAGCCTCGTGGAGCATTTCCTATAAAAACTTACGCTATTATTGAAAGCACAGAAACTTCTTTTCAAGTACAATACTATGACCGAAATTTTGAAGCGCTTGAAGACCTTTCATTTGTATTTAATAAGTAGAAAAGATGCTCAAAAGTTGTTTTGATCGGCTTTTGAGCACTTTTTTGATAGCTTTTTAATTTAAATATAGGAGATTTTTAATAAGTGAGAATAAAAAGTGAATAGTTGTTATGATTTTTTAAAGAAAGCGCTTTTTCTTCTTTTCTATATTAATTTAAGGTATAATAAGTGATGTAGTTTTGTTAGAAATGGAGGCAGAAGGTTGATTGGGAAATATACAAAATCCTTACTTTTAGAAAACAAAGATTCATTTTTGATCCCGTCAGATAATGTGGCGACCGTGCTATATAGTCATCCTTTAGAGCACGCGTTATTAGTTTTATCAAAAGTAGGATATAGCAAAATTCCTGTGTTAGATTCATCAGATCATTTGGTAGGACTTATCAGTTTGGCTAATATCGTAGATAAAATGATGGATATTGATGGCTTTAACTCAAATGTTCTAGATGGACTTTTAGTATCTGACGTGATGGAAGTTAATGTTGCTTCATTACAGCAAGAAGATGATTTAGAAGATATGCTTCATTTATTGGTAGATGCTTCTTTTTTACCTATCGTTGATGCAAAGAATACTTTTGAAGGAATTGTTACGCGAAAAGAAATATTAAAATCGGTAAATCATCTCGCACATGAATTAGAAAAAAGATATGAATTTATCCCAAAAATAAAAGAACTAGAAGAAGAATTAAATATTTAAAAAAAGTTCGAAAAGGCTAGATAAACCTTTTCGAACTTTTTTAGACACTTATGGGTGATGAAGGAATAGAGTATCCATCATTTGTTAGTTCTTGAATGGAAGAACTTAATAGTTCTTCTTGTAATTTTCCCTGTTGTCCGTTTTCAACATACATCGTTGTTTGGACAGCAAAGTTGTTGTTACCTAAATCAACCAGTCCAAAAATAACAGGAGGGGTTTGGATATAATCTGAATATTTATCAACAATTTTTTGATTCGCTCGTTCAATAGCTTGATAAATACCAGTGAGTCCTTCTGCAGGTTTTACACGTACATTGACCTGAGCACGCATATCAAAACGGGAAGTATTACTGATCGTTGTAATATTACGGTTAGGAATAAAATGTACGGTACCATCTCCAGATTGCAATTGTAGTGTTCTCAACCCTACAGAAATAACAGTTCCTTCAAGAGCCAAATCGCTTAGTTGAATATAATCACCAACGTTAAATTGCTGCTCGATAATAATGAAAAAACCTGTGAATATATCACTCATCAGCCCTTGAGCACCAAGACCGATTGCTAAACCAGCAATTCCAGCCCCAGCTAAAAGAGATCCTACAGGAATCCCCACTGAAGAGAGCAATGAATACACATAAAAAAAGCCTAATGTGTAATGTGCGACGTTTTTTGCCAACGTGTTCATCGTCTTTACTCGTACTTCACTTTGTTTTTTCTTTTTATTAAGGCGGAAACCGCGATTAATGAAGTAGTCCGCTAAGCGCACCAAAATAAAAAATAAAATGGTTAAAGCAATAATAGTAATTACTTTTGAAATTAGCGTACCTGTTACATCTTCCCAGTTGATATTACTCCACCAACGCTGAAAAGCGTTTAGTTTTTCTGTTGTTGGTTCTATGACCGTTGAATCCGAAGTATCGACAGTAGAATCAGTATTTGCTGTCGTCGCAAGGATTTTTTGCGCTCCTATAAGTAAAGACATATGATGATCCCTCCAAAATTAATGCTTAATTATTGTAACAAGCTTTTTGAAAAAAGAAAATCAAAAAAGTATAGGAGTAAACAAAAATTAAGATAAATGTACACCTTTATCGACAAATACGGTTTCTCCGATAACACCGCTGGCTAAAGAGCTCACTAAAAAGGCACAAACATTACCAATTTCATTAGTGGTAACACTTACTTCATCAGCTGTACGATCTTGAGATAGTTGGATCAATTTTTGATAATCCTTAACGCCTGTTACAGCTAATGTCTTCACTGCACCCGCAGAAATAGCATTAACATGCACTTGATCTTGCGCAAATTCGGTTGCTAAATAACGGACAGTTGCTTCTAATGAAGCTTTGGCAATTCCCATCATATTATAGTTTGGAACTGAACGCTGAGAACCGAAATAAGTCAATGTGACAATACCACTATTTTCAGCCAGTAAAGGTTTTGCATAATGTGCTACAGCAATTAGAGAGTAACTACTGATATCTTGCGCAAGAGCGTAACCTTTACGAGAAATGTCAGAAACATTTCCTTGCAGATCATTTTTATCAGCAAAAGCAATTGCATGAACAACACCATTGATTTCACCAGCGTAATCTTTAATTTGTTCAAAAGCACTTTTAATACTGTCATCATCAGCAACATCACATTCAACCAAATATTCATCGCCATTGAGGATTTTTTCTAAAGATTTTTTCATCCGATCATTTTGATAGGTATAAATCACTTCGCCACCTTGTTCAGTAATAGCTTGTGCGCATCCCCAAGCAATACTTCTTTTATTAGCAACGCCCATGACGACAATTTTTTTTCCAGTTAGAAAGCCCATAAATACACTCCTTAAATAAAATATATAATAATTTCAAGTACAATTCATGAAAAAGGTTCATGATTTCTTATTATTAGATAAAATTGTTTGATTGTCAAACTAAATTTACTTATTTTATTCTTTTATTGCGAAATGAAAGAAAGTGTGTTAGTTTGATAATCAAAGTATTCAAGCAATTTGAGAGGGATAAACGAAATGGAAAAATTTTTAACTGAAGAAGAAGTAAAAGAGGTAATACCTAATCGCTATCCGATTCTTTACATAGACTATGTCGATCATATTGAATCAGGCAAGAAAATTATAGCGACAAAAAATGTGACGATTAACGAAGATTTCTTCCAGGGTCATTTTCCTGATAACCCGGTGATGCCAGGCGTGTTGATTTTAGAAACCTTAGCTCAAGCAGGATCGATTTTGATTTTGAAATCTGACGAATTTCAAGGAAAGACAGCCTACATTGGTGGAATAAATAAAGCAAAATTTCGGCAAAAAGTAGTAGCAGGAGATACTTTAAAACTTTCCTTTGAGATTACTAAAACAAAGGGATCTGTCGGTACAGCCGTAGCTAAAGCAACGGTTGAAGATAAGACAGCTGCTGAATGTGAATTTACTTTTATCGTTGGCGATGAATAAAAATATTAAGACCGAAAGCGACTAAGATAACTGTTGCTTTCGTTTTTTTTATATGTGCAAATTCAAGTTAAAAAAAGAAGGGTTAGGAATCGGTTTTGCAGACCCAAGTATAGCAAAGAAAGGTCAGCAAAATTGAATTAGTGACCCAAGTACAGTAAAGAAAGGTCTACAGATTCGTCTTTTGATCAAAAATCAAGAAGAAAGTATAGTTTTGCTTTTGTGTGTAGTGTTAATAAAAAGATATAGACCACTTGTTAGCGCTTTGTTATAATACAAGGGAGCAACATCTTATTTATAGGAGGGAATTTATGGGAAAATTAGGTATCTCACTTTATCCTGAACGTTCGAACTTTGCAAAAGACAAGGCGTATTTAGACTTAGCACATAAATATGGTTTTAAGCGTGTGTTCACTAGTTTATTACAGATCAAAGAAGAAAAGGATAAAGTATTGGCTGATTTTAAACAAGTGGTAGATTATGCTAATACTTTAGATATGGAAGTTATGGTGGATATTAATCCTAGCTTGTTTGAACAACTGGGAATTTCATACGATGATCTTTCTTTTTTTCATGAATTAGGCGCAGATGGCGTTCGTTTGGATTTAGGATTTACAGGAGCTGAGGAAGCTCAAATGACGCGTAATCCTTACCATTTAAAAATAGAAATCAATATGAGCACGGGAACAAATTACGTAGACAATATCATGTCCTTTTCACCCAACAAGGAAAACTTGCTTGGTTCTCATAATTTCTATCCTCACCGTTATACAGGGCTAGGTTATAAGCATTTTGCTTATTGCTCTGAGAAATTTCGTCATTATAATTTAAATACAATGGCTTTTGTTAATTCACAAGCAGCAACTTTTGGACCTTGGCCCACACAAGATGGACTCTGCACTTTAGAAGAACATAGGACATTAGCTATTGAAACACAAGTCAAGCACTTACTTCTAACAGGCTTAATTGATGATATTACCATTGCGAATGCCTATGCCTCAGAAGCTGAATTAAAAGCAATGGCTGAAAGTTTTCATGCGCTTTATCCCACTTTGCGAGTGGATGTAGCTGACGATATTACAGAAGATGAGCGGATTTGTTTGTTTGATAACCTGCATAGTTATCGCGGGGATGCCTCTGAGTATTTGTTGCGATCAACAATGACTCGTGTTTATTATAAGGAAAAGTCTTTTCCTGCACATAATACAAGAAACATGAAGCGTGGCGATGTACTGATCGATAATGTAGATTACAAGCAGTATAAAGGAGAAACACAGATTGCTTTACAAGCTATGCAAAATGATGGCCGCGTCAATGTCGTAGGCAGTATTTCTGCAGAAGATTTATTTTTACTTCAGTTTTTAAAACCTTGGTCTAGTTTTCGTTTAATTGAAAATAAGTAAAATGATTGACTAGAACGTAAAATTAACGTTCTAGTTTTTGTTTACTATATAGAAATTATGTAAACCAAAACGCAAAGTATTTTTATTTCTTTGTGTTTTTTCGTATACTAGACTGGAAATTTTTAATAGTGATGAGGAAAAAGATAGTGAAAATTTTAAAATGGTTTATTTTTATTCTTGCAATTTTAACAATAGGCGGTCTACTTTATGCCGGGAATTACTTTTACGAATATGCTGTTATTCCCTCAGAAAAAGATTTTTTAAGTTCGGATACAGAAACCAAAACCGCTGAGACGCAAAAAATTGAAGACTGGTATAGAAATGATAATAATCGTGAACAATGGCGCTTGTATTCAAAAGACGATTTGAAATTATCTGCATTCTTTTTGCCGGCAGAAAAACAGGAAGGAAAAACAGCGATTTTAGCTCACGGCTATATGGATACAGCTGAAACGATGGCAGAATATGCTAAAATGTATCATGATATGGGCTATAATGTATTAGTTCCTGATGCGCGTGGACATGGCAATAGCGAAGGCGATTATATTGGTTTTGGCTGGCATGAAAGAAAAGACTATTTGCAGTGGATCGATCAGGTGTTGCAAAAACAAGGTAAGGATGAACAAATCACATTATATGGCGTCAGTATGGGTGCGGCTACAGTGATGATGGTCTCTGGTGAAAAACTTCCTGAAAATGTGGTTTCGATTGTTGAAGATTGTGGCTACACCTCTGTAACAGAAGAATTAACTTATCAGTTAAAGGATCAGTTTGATTTACCTGCCTTTCCGATGATTCCAATTACCAGCTTAGTGACCAAAATTCGCGCAGGTTATTTCTTTGATGAAGCCGATGCAAGCAAACAATTGGCTAAAAATACTCGTCCCATCTTTTTTATTCATGGAAAAAAAGATAAATTTGTTCCTTTTTCTATGCTGGATGAGCTTTACCAAGCCACAAACGCACCAAAAGAAAAGTGGGCAGTAGATAATGCCGCTCATGCGGATAGCTATAATCAAGATCCAGATCTTTATCAAGATAAAGTACATACTTTTTTAGAAAAGTATGATAAGTGAGTAGTAAGGAAATGATGGACAAACACACAAATGCTAGGTACAATAGGAAAGGTTCAAGGATAGGATATTGAGTATGTATATAGAATGGAGGACACAAGTATGTCCATGTTTTTAGATCAAACAACGATCGACGTAAAAGCAGGAAACGGCGGTAACGGAATGGTTGCTTTTCGTCGGGAAAAGTTCGTTCCGAACGGCGGCCCTGCTGGCGGCGATGGCGGCCGTGGCGGCGATGTCACATTAATTGTAGATGAGGGCTTACGTACGTTGATGGATTTTCGCTATAATCGGCGTTTTAAAGCTTCTGCAGGCGAAAATGGTATGCATAAAAATATGCATGGGCGCTCTTCCCAAGATCTTTATGTTAAAGTTCCACAAGGCACCATCGTACGTGATAAGGAAACAGGAGAACTACTTGGAGATTTAGTAGAAGAAGGACAAATGTTAACTGTTGCAAAAGGTGGACGTGGCGGACGTGGTAATGTTCACTTTGCTACGTCAAAAAATCCCGCGCCTGAATTGGCGGAAAATGGTGAGCCGGGTATAGAAAGAAAAATAGAACTAGAACTAAGAGTATTAGCTGATGTGGGCCTGGTTGGTTTTCCTTCGGTTGGAAAATCTACTTTATTATCTATTATTTCAGCAGCTAAGCCTAAAATCGGTGCGTATCATTTTACAACGATCGTTCCTAATTTAGGCATGGTGTCTACTTCAAATGGGGCTAATTTTGTTATTGCAGATTTACCAGGATTAATTGAAGGAGCTTCTCAAGGTGTAGGACTAGGCATTCAATTTTTGCGACATATAGAAAGAACCCGTGTGATCTTACATGTGGTTGATATGAGCGGTATGGAAGGGCGCGACCCTTACGAAGATTATTTAGCCATTAATCAAGAATTGTCTTCTTATGATCTTCGTTTATTAGAACGGCCTCAAATTATTGTCGCTAATAAAATTGATATGCCCGGCGCAGAAGATCAGTTAAAAGAATTTAAGGAAAAATTAACGCAACAATATGCAAATGAAAACAGCGAAATGCCTTTAATTTTTCCGACTTCCGGTGTAACAAATCAAGGGATAGATCCTTTGGTGAATGCTACAGCTGATTTACTAGAAAAAGCACCTGTTTTCCCACTTGATGAAAAAGTGGCAGAATCAGAAGAGGTTGTACAATATGGCTATACTCCTGAAGAATCAAGCTTTGAAATCCAACGTGATCCAGATGCAACTTGGGTGTTAACGGGAAGAAAATTAGAAAAACAATTTGAAATGACAGATTTTGAACACGAGGAAGGCATTAGACGCTTTACCCGACAATTACGTAAAATGGGCGTTGATGAAGCCTTACGTCAACGAGGTGCGCAAGATGGCGATTTAGTAAGAATTCGTGACTTTGTTTTTGAATTTGTTGAATAAATAGTATGCAATAAAGTTCTCAGAGGAGGTAGCACATGACAAAACGTGTGATTATTATGAACTTTGAAGAAAATGCACAAGCCTACCAAGCTTTTTCAATGGTTAAAAAAGCTCAAGGAAATAAGGAACTCAGCGGGGAACAAATGGCGGTTGTTACACATTCGGCTAATGGTCAACACCAATTCGATGTAGAAGACTTTATAGATTTTACCGGTACGAATCAAAGCTCAAAAGGCGGTCTTATCGGAATGATGGTAGGTCTTTTAGGTGGACCTTTAGGAATTCTTTTGGGTTGGTTCGGCGGCAGTGTGATCGGAGCTTCTAGGGATAGTAAGGAAATTCGTGAGGCGCATACGATTTTTGATTTTGTGGGTAAGAAAATAGATGCTGGTCAAACAGGTTTGATTCTAATTGCAGATGAAACAGATAATCGTCCGCTTAACCAACTGATTATGATGGAAATAGGCGGAGAAATCGCGCGCTTTGATTTAGCGGAAGTACAAGAAGAAATCAAAAAAGCACAAGAAGTAGAAGAAACAACCAAGGAAAATACCAAACAAAAATGGGACGAAAAGCATCAAAAATAAAGCGATAATTCAGAGTTTGGAAAAGAAAGATAGGTAAAATATGGAACTGGAATTTTTGGGAACAGGGGCCGGTTTACCGGCAAAGCATCGTAATGTTACTAGCATTGCGTTACGGCTTTTGGCTGAACGTAATGCTATCTGGTTATTTGATTGTGGTGAAGGAACCCAGATGCAAATTTTACATACAACAATCAAACCACGTAAAATTGAGAAGATATTTATTAGTCACTTGCATGGGGATCATATATTTGGGCTGCCTGGTTTGATTACTAGCCGATCAAACCAAGCAGGAGATAAACCCTTAGAGATATACGGCCCTAAAGGCATAGAAGACTTTATTCGTACCTCCCTTAAAATTTCGAAAACACATTTAAACTATCCTTTAAAATTTATCGAAATAACAAGTGATGAAGAAACTTTATTTGAAGATGATCAATTTGTTGTGACTTGTAAAAGACTGGATCATGGTGTTGCCAGTTTCGGTTTTCGAGTGGCGGAAAAAGATCATAAAGGCGAATTGCAAGTAGAAAAACTAAAAGCTTTGGGTGTTAAACCAGGCCCTATTTATGGTAAATTAAAGCAAGGTGAAAGTGTTACTTTAACAGATGGTCAGACGATTAATGGAAAGGATTTTGTTGGTCAAGCTAAAAAAGGGCGAGTGGTAACGATTTTGGGTGATACTCGTTATACGACAAACGCCATCGCTCTAGCTGAAGATGCCGATGTTTTAGTTCATGAAAGTACTTTTAACAAGCATGAAGCCAAACTTGCGAGATCCTATTATCATTCGACAACCCAACAGGCGGCCACAGTGGCTAAAAAAGCACGAGTGAAGCAATTAATTTTAACCCATATCAGTGCTCGTTATCTTAATAAAGATACGATAGAATTGGAAAAAGAAGCGCAAGAAGTTTTTCCTCATACGGTCATAGCAAAAGATTTTTATTGTATGATGATTCCATTTCAAGAAAGGGAGGAAAATCAATGAATTTAAAAAATAAAGTTATCCTAGTTACAGGAGCTTCTTCAGGTTTAGGTGAACAGATTTGTTACGAAGCTGCCAAAAGAGGGGCAATTATCATTGTATGTGCAAGACGTATCCAATTGATTGGTCAAGTAAAAGAAAAATGTAAGCAACTTAGCCAAAATGAAGCTTATGCTTTTCAACTGGACGTTTCAGATCCTGACAGCATTGAGCGTATGTATGAAAGAGTAAAACAAGAAGTTGGGCCTGTCGATTGTTTGGTTAATGATGCAGGGTTTGGCCATTTTGATAATTTTGTCTCTTTTGAACAAGAAAAAATCAGAGAAATGTTTGAAGTGAATGTTTTAGGCTTAATGCTTCTAACGCAACGCGTTGCTTCAGATATGTTAGAAAGCCAACGTGGACATATTATAAACATTGCTTCAATGGCCGGTAAAATGGCTACGCCTAAGTCTAGTATTTATTCTGCTACTAAATTTGCTGTCCTTGGTTTTTCAAATGCTTTACGTTTAGAATTAAAACCATTTGGTATTGCAGTGGCAACCGTGAATCCAGGTCCGATTCGAACTGAATTTTTCGATAAAGCTGACCCTAGCGGAAATTATCTGGAAAATGTGGATGCTTTTGTTATAAAACCTAATAAGTTGGCATATAAAATCGTCAAACAGATAAGTCGTCCTAAACGAGAAATCAACCAACCAGTGATCATGGAATTTGCTGCTAGAGCTTATCAACTGTTTCCTAAAGTCGGTGATTTTTTAGCAGCGGGTATCTTTAATCAAAAATAGTTTCATTAATATAAAGTGAGGGAGTGTTTTTATGAAAAGTCAATGGCGGATTATTCTTGGATTTGTTTTAACCTTATTGATCGTATTATTTGCGGTGATGAATAACATGGATGTGCCTATCAATTTTGGATTTTCCCAACTATCAGCACCACTTGTTATCATTATTATTGGTTCAGCATTTTTAGGCGCTATAGTCATTGCATTGGTTGCTACTAGTACGATTTGGCATCAAAGAAAAGAAATTAAATCTTTGAAAAAACAATTAGGCGAACTTGAGCAATCGCTTGATCAAAAAGTAGCGGATAAACGACAAGAATTAGAACGTGAATACAATAATAAGTTAGCTGCTTTAAAAACAGACAGTGAGCAAAATGCTGTAAATGAAGAAGAAACAGAAAAAACAAAGGAAGAAGAACACTCTTCAGATAGTTAATAAAACTTGCAAAGAAAGGATGTTTTAACTAAAAATTATCCTTTCTTTGCTTATTTGTTTAGGTTTGCTATAATGTAATGTTGTGGTTAGGAGTGATTGTTTGAAACCAGCAAATTATAATTGGCAACTTCCATCAGACGTAGAATTGCCAGAAGAATTTATTGATCAATTAAACAAAGAAAAGATACCTAGCTTTTTGGGAAAACTTCTTTGGCAACGTGGGATTCAAAGTCCGCAGGAAATAGCAACTTTTTTTCATCCCTCGCTTGATCAATTACATGATCCATTTCAACTATTTGATATGGAAAAGGCTGTTTCACGAGTGCAACAAGCACTGGAAAATGAAGAAAAAATTTTGGTTTACGGTGACTACGATGCTGATGGTATTACGAGTACATCACTGATAAAAGAGACATTAGAGCTTTTAGGCGCTGATGTTGATTATTATTTACCAAATCGTTTTAAAGATGGATATGGCCCTAATATAGAGGTGTATAAAGAAAAAATAGCTGCAGGCGTTCAACTGGTACTTACCGTTGATAACGGCGTTTCTGGCCATGAAGCAATTGATTTTGCTAATAGTCAGAATGTAGATGTAATCGTTACGGATCACCACGAATTACCCCAATCATTACCTGATGCTTATGCTATTATTCATCCGCGTCATCCAGAAGGTCAATACCCTTTTGGTGAACTAGCCGGTGTTGGTGTTGCTTTTAAGTTTGCTTGTGCGTTACTTGATGAAGTACCCACGGACTTTTTAGATTTGGTAGCCATCGGTACTGTCGCTGATATGGTTTCACTTACTGATGAAAATCGCGCGCTAGTTGTTTTCGGACGCGAGGCTTTAAAACAAACACAGCGAATCGGCTTACTTGAATTGTTACAGGTTAGTCTGATCCGTATAGAAGAAGTGGATGAGTCAACGATTGGTTTTGCGATCGCTCCCAGATTAAACGCCTTAGGACGTTTACAAGATCCTAATGAAGCGGTAGAGTTATTAACTACTTTTGATCAAGAGAGGGCTTCCTATTTATCTGAACAATTGAATCAAGTGAATACACAAAGAAAAGCAATCACGCAAGAAATAACTGAAGAAGCCATGCAACAATTATCCCCGGACAAAAAAATTCAAATTATTGCAGGAGATAATTGGAACGAAGGCGTACTAGGAATTGTAGCAGGAAATATTGCACAAAAAGTAGGAAAACCTACGATTGTTTTGACTCAGACGCAAGAAGGGCTCTTAAAAGGTTCGGGACGCAGTGTTGATTCAGTTAATTTATTCAAACTTTTAGACCAAACTCGCGAACTGATGACTAGTTTTGGCGGACACCATGCCGCTGTCGGACTTAGTATACAAAAAGAGAATTTGTCTTTACTAATAAAAAAAGTGAATGAAATACTTGATTCAAATAATATCCAACCAGAAAATTATTTATCCGTTGATGCGATACTTAGCTTGTCAGATGTTAAATTACAAGATATTGAAGCGATGCAAAGCTTAGCACCTTTTGGTATGGATAATCCTTTGCCCCATATTTTGTTTAAAGATTGTTCTGCGATAAATACTCGGACTGTCGGAGCGGATGGTAAACATTTGAAACTATCCTTAAAAGATCCTTCTGAGGAAAATGTGGAAGGGATCGGCTTTGGTTTTGGTCCTGATATTTTAGAATTTCAAAGTGAGTTTATTGATATTGTAGCGCAATTGTCCATTAATGAGTGGAATCATAAACGTATTCCTCAAATTGTTTTAAAGGATTATAGTATCAATCACCTGCAAGTATTTGACTATCGTTCAAAAAAGTACCAGCAAAATCTAACGTTTGTAGAACCAACATTGTTTGTCAGTTTTTCTGAAAAAGAAACAAAAAAAATTGAGGAAAGAATTGATCATCCGGTAGTAACCTATAAAGATTCACAGGACTTTCTTTCTGCAATAGAAGGGACTACTTTTAATCAGTTGGTACTTTTCAACTGTCCGATACAATTAGAAGAGGCTAAAGAAGCTATTAAAACGGCCCAAGTCTCACGCGTCTTTTTCTTATGCTCAGCTAAAGATGATGCTTATCTAGATGGCGTAGGGACACGAGAACAGTACGCTAAGTTATTTCACTTTATCTCCAAACAACAGCAAGTGGATGTGAGATACAAGTTACCTGTTATTGCACAGCATTTAGGGATTCCAGAAAAATTATTGTTTTTTATGATTCAAGTGTTTTTTGACTTAGGATTTGTTACAATAACAGACGGGATTATGAATCAAGTAGAAGATCCAAAACCGCAAGCATTGACGGAAAGTCAAACTTATCAAAAACGGTTGAACAAAATCAAAACAGAAGAGTTTTTATTGCTAAGTGATTTACCGTCTTTGAAAAATTGGTTAGCAACATAAAAACAAGTATTCGATATTAAAAATATTATACGCACGTTTATTAGGAGGAAAAATAAGTGAATTTAGAAAATTATATTGCAAGTATTCCTGATTACCCCGAAGAAGGCGTTACCTTTAGAGATATTTCACCTCTTATGGCAGATGGTAAAGCTTACCGTGAAGCCGTAAATAAAATTGTTGATTATGCTGATAAAAAGCAAATTGATATGGTGGTAGGGCCTGAAGCGCGTGGATTTATCGTAGGTTGTCCCGTAGCTTATGAGGTTGGCGTAGGTTTTGCGCCTGTTCGTAAACCAGGCAAATTACCCCGTAAAACGATTGAAGTGACCTACGATAAAGAATACGGTCAGGATACTTTGACGCTACACGAGGATGCTATTAAACCTGGACAAAGAGTGCTTGTTTGTGATGACTTGCTCGCTACTGGCGGTACTGTAAAGGCTACGATAGATCTAGTTGAAAAATTAGGTGGGGTCGTTATCGGTTGTGCTTTTTTGATTGAATTGCTAGATTTACATGGAAGAGATAAGATTGAAGACTACGAGATACTTACTTTATTAGATTATTAATTTAAAAGAGTAAAGAGTTATAAAAGAAGCTTAAAACCATTTGAGTTGGTTTTAAGCTTCTTTTTTCATGGCTTTGTTTGATAACGATGTATTTGTCGTTTATATTCTATTTGACTATTCTTTTTATCATCCCAGAGTAATAGCCATAAGGTAATTAAAGGACAGACAAATAGAGTTGAAATAAAAAGACCAAAGTGCCCGATTGTGATACCAATTAATAATATAACGATCATCAACCCAAAACGACGTATTCCTTTCATAGTAAATGACTCCCTTCTCATATGCGAACAAACGTTTGTAAATTCATTATACGAATATTTGTTCCCTTTGTAAAGTAAAAAATAAAAGATCTTCATTTTTTTGAAGATCTTACTGGTATTTTGTTAGAAACGGCGATAGAGCCCAACAACTTGTCCTAAGATTTTAACTATTGGCAAAATGATCGGTTCCATAAAATCATTTTCAGGTTGTAAACGAATATGATCCTTTTCTTTATAGAATCTTTTACAGGTTGCTTCTTCATCCTCAGTCATTGCGATAACAATGTCTCCATTTTCGGCAAAATTTTGTTTGCGAACAATGACTTGGTCTCCATCTAGAATTCCCACATTGATCATACTTTCGCCACGAATAGTGAGCATAAATAATTGCCCGTCATGGGTATTTAAATTGGGCGGAATAGGAAAATAATCTGAAGCTTCTTCAACAGCTAAAATAGGTTCACCAGCTGTAACTGTACCAAGCATTGGAATACTTTCTTGTTGCACACCGATTGCTTCTAACCCTAAAGAGGTCAGCTCAATAGCACGCGGTTTTGTAGGGTCACGTTGAATCATTCCTTTTTTTTCTAAACGCGATAGATGCCCATGAACAGTTGAAGTAGAAGATAAACTAACGCCTTCGCCAATCTCCCTAACAGTAGGTGGGTATCCTTTTTGACTGACAATCGTATGGATAAATTTAAGAACTTCAATCTGTCGATTCTCTGTTTTTTTTGCCAAAGTTAACACCTTCTCTCTTTCTTATTAATTAAAGTTTAGCATAAGTTGTTATAGAATTCAAACAAACGTTCGCATTAATTTAGATGCTGTGGTTTGTTTTTTTTGTTATCCTTGTGTATGATAATAAGAAGGAAAGGAGCTATGGGAATGATATCAGATGAAAAAATAAATCGTATTAATGAACTAGCAAATAAAAAAAAGACAGACGGTTTAACAGATAAAGAACAAAAAGAACAAGATGCACTAAGAAAAGAATATCTGCAAGATTTTCGTGGAGGCATGAGAAAACATATCGAAGGGATGAAAGTCGTGGATCCCGACGGAAAAGATGTTACACCCGAAAAACTAAAGAAAATACAAAAGAAAAAGGGATTACACGATCGTTGATAAGCGGTGTATCCCTTTTCAATTTTAGTTGAAAAAAAGCGATTGATCTTTTATAATGAAATAGTATTAAAAGTAAATTTAACCTAAATAGGAGGGTTCGTATTGTTTGATGAGATTGATGAAATAGGCGTAAATACGCTGCGAACATTAAGCATTGACGCTGTCCAAAAAGCTAATTCAGGTCACCCTGGCTTACCTTTAGGCGCTGCACCAATGGCTTATGCTTTATGGACAAAATATTTGAAAGTGAATCCGAAAACTTCACGGAACTGGGTCGATCGAGATCGTTTTGTTTTATCGGCAGGACATGGTTCAGCTTTATTATATAGTTTATTGCACTGTTCTGGTTATAATATTTCAATCGATGATCTAAAAAACTTTCGCCAGTACGGTAGCCAAACACCAGGTCACCCCGAAGTTGGCGACATCGATGGAGTAGAAGCGACAACCGGTCCTTTAGGTCAAGGTCTTGCTATGGCAGTAGGTATGGCAATGACAGAAGCTCATTTGGCTGCACAATATAATAAAGAAGACTTCTCCATTGTTGATCATTATACTTATGCACTAGCAGGTGACGGTGATTTAATGGAAGGTGTATCCCAAGAAGCGTCTTCTTTAGCAGGCCATTTACAATTGGGAAAATTGATCGTTTTGTATGATTCCAATGAGATTTCTTTAGATGGCCCAACTTCTAAAGCGTTTACTGAAAATGTGGGTAAACGTTATGAAGCATATGGTTGGCAATATTTATTAGTAGAAGATGGCACAGATATGGAAGCCATTGCTAAAGCAATCGAAGAAGCTCGAAAGAATACAGATCAACCAACATTGATTGAAGTAAAAACAGTTATTGGTTTAGGTTCACCAAAAGAAGGAACAGCAGCTGTTCATGGTGCTGCTCTTGGTGAAGAAGGTGTTACCGCAGCTAAGCATTTCTTTGGCTGGGATTACCCTGAGTTTACAGTACCAGAAGAAGCAGCTACTCGTTTTAAGGAAACAATGATAGATCGTGGTGAAAAGGCAGAGGCTGAATGGAACGACTTATTCGCGGCTTATGAGAAGAAATATCCAGATGAGGCAGAACAATTGAAAAAAGCTTTTGCTGGTGAGTTGCCATCAGGTTGGGATAAAGAGTTACCGCATTATGATGTAGATAGTGGACAAGCTAGCCGTAAATCAAGCCAGGATGTCATTCAAGCAATTTCTAAAGCATTGCCTTCTTTCTGGGGAGGATCGGCAGATTTATCTTCTTCAAACAATACAATGGCAACTGACGATCAAGATTTTGCGCCTGGTCAATATGAAGGACGTAATATTTGGTTTGGTGTACGGGAATTTGCCATGGTTGCGATTATGAACGGTATCCAATTACATGGCGGGACTAAGATATACGGCGGAACATTCTTTGTCTTTAGTGACTATTGTCGCCCTGCATTACGTTTAGCAGCTATCCAACATTTACCTACAACTTATGTGTTTACTCATGATTCTGTTGCTGTAGGCGAAGATGGACCTACTCACGAACCTGTTGAACATTTAGCTAGTTTACGCGCTATGCCGAACATGAGTGTTATTCGTCCCGCTGATGGAAACGAAACTCGAGCAGCTTGGAAAATGGCTATGCAGGCTAAAACACATCCAACAATGCTTGTTTTAAGCCGTCAAAATCTACCCACACTAGCTGGTACAACAGAAGATGCTGAAGAAAATCTAGCTAAAGGTGGATATGTCATTTCTCCACAAAAGGGCAATAAACCGGATGGAATTTTAATTGCAAGTGGTTCCGAAGTTCATCTAGCAGTAGAAGCTCAAGAAAAATTAGTAAGTGACGATATTGATGTTTCAGTGGTTTCTCTTCCAAGTTTTGATTTATTTGAACAGCAAAGTGAAGCCTATAAAGAATCTGTTCTACCAAGCGGTATTAAAAAACGTTTAGGTATTGAAGCAGGTGCTTCATTTGGCTGGCATAAATACGTTAAAGACGATGGTGAGTTACTAACAATCGATCGTTTTGGCGCTTCAGCTCCAGGCGGCAAAGTATTAGAAGAATACGGTTTTACTGCAGAAAATATCGTATCGATTTTTAAATCAATGGACTAGCTATAAAAAAGCACGGAAGCTTAATAAAGTTTCTGTGCTTTTTGTTATCTTTTTAAAAACTTTTAAAAAATTTTTAAAAATCTTCCACTGTTATATCAGTAGTTAGGAAGATTAATGTAAGAGCTTTTTCAATAAAGTAGAGTAAAAATGTTGTTTTATTTCCTTTTTTAATTTACAATTATTTTTATAGAATTCTTAATTTTCTTAACAAAGTTTTTTAAAAGTTTTCCGGAGGAGGATGTTATGGTTTACAGAACACGTAGTGAGCGTCATCAAAAAAAGAGAACATTTGATAAAAAATTTAATAAGAAAACAGTATTATCATTAGTAGGTACAGGTTTGGTTATTGCTCCGACTACGGCAGCTTTACTTCCACAGGAAAGCCATGCAGAAGAGTATCAACCATCAGAAAATGAAGCTTCTTATTTAATCAATCAAATTGGTACTTCAGCACAACAGATTGCAGACAGTAATGACTTGTATGCTTCTGTTATGATTGCACAAGCGTTGTTAGAAAGTGGTAACGGCAATTCTTCTCTTTCTTCTTCACCTACATATAATCTATTTGGCGTGAAAGCTTATGGTCAAGAACCTTCGACTTGGATGTCCACCAAAGAATATGTTGATGGAGAGTGGGAAACTATGGACGAACCATTTAGAGTTTACAATAGTTATGAAGAGTCTTTACAGGATCATGCAGCTGTTTTGAAAGCTTCTAGTTACTCATCTGGTGCTCCTAATTATGAAGGGACTTGGAAAAGCCAAACGTCTAGTTATACAGATGCAACGTCTTATCTTACGGGAAGATATGCTACTGATCCGGATTATGGTCAAAAACTTAACGCCTTAATTGAAGCTTATAATTTAACACAGTTTGATACACCAGCACAAGCTGGGGATACTACAGTTTCAACTCAAGAGACAGAAGATAGTGCAGAAAGTGAGTCGACTTCTGAACAAACTCAGGCACAACCTATACAGTACAACAAGGTGATACCTTATGGGATATTGCACAAAACCAAGGGATTTCTCTAGATGAGTTGATGGCTAATAATGGACTAACAGACCAAATGGTTACAGTAGGACAACAATTAAATGTTTAATATTTTTTCAAGGGCTGAGATATAGATCTTTAGCAATGATTCATGAATTAACAAATTCAGTTTTTTATGATAAAAAACAACTGAATTGAAGAATTTTTCTTCTAGTTATTCAAAAAATGAACATTGCTAGGGATTTTTATCTCAGTCATTTTTGAATGAACTTAGCAAAAATGCTAGAAAAAAAGTGGAAGTCATAGTATTATGAAATTAGTAGAAAATGGAGGGGGTCGCATTGAGAAGTTTTGATGAAGCATTACGACGGTTAAAAGAAGAACATATCCGGATCACGCCGCAACGCAAAGCTATTCTAGAGTTTCTAGCTTACTCAAATGAACATCCCACTGCTGAGACGATCTATAAATCAATTGAAGATAAGTTTCCTGGAATGAGTGTAGCGACAGTTTACAATAATTTAAAGGTATTTACTAAAATTGGTTTAATAAGAGAAATGAATTACGGAGACGCTTCAAGTCGGTTTGATTTTTTTACAGAACTTCATTATCATGCAATTTGTAGAAATTGCGGACAAATTACTGATTTTTACTATCCAGGTTTAGAAGATGTGGAAATGGCAGCTGGAAAGTTAACAGGCTATAATATCGATAGTCATCGTTTGGAAGTATATGGACTTTGTCCAAGATGCCAAACAAAAATTGAAAAATGATATAATAAAAAAGCTGTTTCTATTAAAAAGAAAGAAACAGCTTTTTCGTAACTTATTAAAAGGAGCATTTTTATGATTTCACTACAAGACTATTTAAAAGGTGGACAAACTGTACTTTCCAACCTTTTAATTGAACATTACAGGCAATTGGGACTAAGCAATGATGAATTTATTTTATGGATTCAGCTATATAAATATCATGAATTGGGTAATGACTTTCCTGATTTAGCTCCTATTGCGGAAAATATGGGCTGTGATCAAAAAGAAATTTACAATTTATTGAATCAATTGGTAGAAAAACAAGTGATTACTATTGAATCGGAGAAAAATAGGCAAGGAATTAGAAATGATTTCTATGATTTTTCAGCCATTTTTGAAAAACTAGCATTACTGCAAAACCAAGAACGTAAAAAAGAAGGAGAAAAAGATTACGAGCAAAAGGTTCAAGCTTTGTATCAAATGTTTGAAAAAGAATTTGGCCGAGCGTTATCGCCAATTGAGTTTCAACGCATCGGTCAATGGATCGAAGAGGACCAATATTCTCCTGATTTAATACGTTTAGCTTTAAAAGAAGCTGTTTTGAATCAAGCTTATAGTTTAAATTATATCGATCGTGTTTTGCTTTCCTGGGAACGGAAAAACATTACAACTGAGCAACAAGTAGAAGAAGAACAAAAAAAACGTAAAAGGAATATGATGAAAAAAGAAAGTAGTAGGAATGAAAAAGACTTACCAAATGTTTCTTTACATAATTGGTTAGAAGACGAATAACTTTCATCAAGTAGAAATAAAAAAATGGCAAGAGAGCAAATAAAACTCTCTTGCCATTTTTGTTATTCCGAAGACTCTTCTTGATTACCGTCATCACCTGTATCAGGTGGACTTTCTTCTTCGTTTCCGCCTCCGTCTTCTTCACTGCTTCCTCCGTCATCGTTGTTTCCTTCATCAGGTTCACTAGTATCTGGTTCCTCTTCAGGTGGATCCTCTTCTTCTGATGATGAAGGTTCTTCTTCTGGTTCGCTGCTTGGTTCTGAACTTTCTTCTTCCTCTTGAGAGGATTCTTCTTCTGTTTCCGTTGTTTCTTCTTCAGTTGTTGAAGAACTTTCTTCTGGTTCGCTAGTTGGTTCTGTTTCTGTACTACTTTCTTCTTCTGTTTCCGTCGAAGGCTCTTCTGATGTCTGTGGTGACCTTTGTGAAGAAGGAGTAGAAGAAGATGATGGTGCACTTCGTCTTGTCCTTCTTGAAGTTGAAGGTGTATCATCTTGTCCTTTTAAGTAAAGTTCTTTTCCAATACGAACTAAACCATCTGGCATTGTCCAATCCTTATTTTCGACAGAAGACGATACATATTCCATTAATTCACGATAAACATCAGAAGCTACATGGGAAGATTCGCTAGTTACAGGCGTCATTTTATCGTTGTAACCTGTCCATACAGCTAAGGAATAATTTCTAGTATAACCGACAAAATTGGAATCTGGTGAAGGAGAGGATGGATTACCCTCAATCTTTTCTAATTCTTCATCTGTGTAATTAGAAGTACCAGTTTTACCTGCTTGGTATAAACCTGAAATTGCGGCGTTCGTTCCTGTACCATCAGAATCTGTAATAACGTCTTTTAAGATATCGGTGACCATGTAAGCTGTTGTATCTTCCATAGCTTTCTGACCTTCAACCTCAAAAGCGTCTGTTTCTTCAGAACCATCTTGATAAACGATTTTATTAACATATTGTGGCTCATAATAAGTTCCGCCGTTAGCAAGGGCGGCATAAGCAGCTGCCATTTTCAGACTAGATATACCATAATTAGCACCATCTTGTTCATCAGCGTTACTTGATATAGCATTTGACTGGTTTAAATTTTTATATTGGATCCCTAAGTTTTCCAAAAATCCTTGAATCGAATCGGCGCCTACGTCTGCAAAAAGCTTAGCTGCAGGGATATTTCTTGAAAGAACAAGGGCTTTACGTAGCGTCATAGAACCCATAAAAGAGTTATCCCAATTATTAATTTGAGTGTCACTACCCTCATAAGAATAAGGTTCATCAACAATCGTTTTAGCTGTTGAATATTTTTTAAATTCAAAAGCTGGACCGTAGTCAACTATCGGTTTTACTGTAGAACCGAAATCTCTTGAGGTATTAACAGCTAAGTTATTGCCTAAAATCGTTCCTTCTTTAACATTTCTGCCACCAATTTGTGCTTTAACCTGACCAGTATCTGGTTCAATAAGTGTAGAAGCTACTTGCATTTTATCGTCAGGGTAATCAACATATTCATCAGAGTTTACAATATCATATAGATGTTTTTGCGCATCTTCATCTAAATTTGTATAGATATTAAGTCCATCTCGATAAACATCTTTTCCCGTTTTATCTTCAACTTCTTTGATGACTTCTTTTGTATAATTATCATAATATTTTCCGTCATCATCGTCTTCTTCTAGTTCTTGCAGATCATCATCAATTGGTGTATTGCTGGCATCGTCATACTCTTGTTGTGTGATTTTGCCATTATCTAACATTGTATATAAAACAGTATCACGTCGCTCTTTTGCTTCTTCTTGATGTTCGTAAGGGTCATAATAATTGGGCGCATTGGGCATGCCAGCAATCATTGCAGTCTGCGCAAGCGATAATTCTTCTAAAGGCTTGCCATAAAAGGACTCTGCTGCCGTTTGCATACCATAAAGACCGTTCGACATGTATACTTTATTGATATAATAAGTTAAAATTTCTTGCTTAGATTTTTGTCGTTCTAATTTAACTGCTAACCAAGCTTCTTGGGCTTTACGTTTTAATGTTTGATCTTTTTCACTGGTAGAAAAATAGGAGAGCTTGATTAGCTGTTGTGTTAAAGTACTTCCTCCTTGTTTTCCTCCTGTAGTGACATTAGAAAAAGCTGAACCTGCGATCCTTATTGGATCGACCCCGATGTGTTTATAAAAACGACGATCTTCAATCGATACAATCGCATCTTCTAATTGTTGGGGGACCTCGGTCGGTGAAATTTCTTCACGTTTTTCTGAACCAATATCCTGGAAAATCTCTCCATTTGCAGCATACAGTTTGGAAGAGACTGTTGCATCTAACTCGTCTTCGCTTAGTTCAGGTGCATCTTTTGCATAAAACATGAACAGACCGGCTCCAGCAACTAAAACGATACAAGCAAAGATAAACAAAGAAATAATAATTTTAAGTAAAATGGAGCCGACACTGCGCTTTTTGGGATTATTTTGCTTATGTCGACTGACTCGTGAATCTGATTGATTTGCCATGTTAATTTTTCTCCTTTGCTTGCAAATACTGATCAACTGCTTCTAAATAAGGAATGCGTGGTGCTATTTTGGGTTGGATTTCGATAGCATTCTTTTCAATAGCAGTTATTGGCATTGATTTTTTTTGATTTTCTTTATTACGCCAATAATAAACAAGCTGTTTACTATCTAAGAAAAAGCAACGTTTTAACGTCGAAAACCATAATAAGACAAAACATAAACCGTCTTGTTTCATACATTCTTCCATATGAGCAATCTGATGTTCATGGAAATTTTTAAGCGGAAACGAAGTTTTATTTTTGGTTTCTTTTGCTTCAAAATCAAGATAGTAACCCTTATATACGCCGTTATAATCGGTAGTAGAGGCCTCTTTAAAGTAAGCTTCTCTAATAACAGCAGCGCTTCTTTTGGGGTAATCTACTTTTACGATTTGTAGTGGTATTGGTTTTTTATGTATCACAGCAAGATCGTGATTACGATAATAATCATTACTTTGATTAATCGCGTCTTCAAAACGCATCCCACGATTGGCAAAATTAATTGATTTATCTTTTCCTTGCATTTTTTGTTTTGACGCTTCATTATAGTGGCTAGGATGGCCATTGGGATAATGAAAGACCATGATTCTCACACTCCTAGGCCATATTATACCAAAAAGATAAAAAGAAAGAAAAGGTAATATTATGCAAGCCGTTCACACATTGATCGTTACCGGTTATAGAAGCTTTGAGTTAGGCGTTTTTCAAGAAACAGATCCTAAAATAAAAGTTATTAAGAAAGTTATAAAAACAACGCTTGAACAGTATTTAGAAGAGGGTCTACAATGGGTTATCATAGGTGGTAATTTAGGTGTCGAAATTTGGACAGCTCAATTGATTGATGAATTAAAAGAAGAGTACCCGGAATTGAAATTTTCAATCATTTATCCTTACTTGGAATTTGGCAATAATTGGAATGAAGCAAACCAAGCGATGTTACAAAAAGTTGTAGAAAAAGCTGATTATGTAGATGCTGTGAGCCACTTACCTTATAAAAATCCAAGTCAATTAAAAAATCATACACACTTTTTACTTACTCATGCAGATGGTGCTATTGTTGTATATGATGATGAATTTACTGGTAAAAGTACATATTTTGTACATGACGCAAGAGAATACGCTGAAAAGAACGAATTTTTACTCCATTTAATTACAATGGATGATTTACAAAATGCAGTTTTCGATGATTCTGTTTGATTTATTCTTTTTTTTTGGATAGAATAGAATTGAGATAAGAAGTAGTACAAACAAACAATGAGGTGGAAAAATGGCAAATATAACATATACTCCTAAAGATATTTTACAGCAAGAGTTTAAAACAAAAATGCGCGGCTACGATCCTGTAGAGGTTGATGAATTTTTAGATGGCGTAATTAAAGATTACGAAGCGTATAATAAAGAAGTTTTAACGCTACAAGAAGAAAATGATCGTTTGAATGCAAAAATTGCTCAATTAAGTAAGAATCAAGCGACAAATTCACGGAATCAACCAGAAAGTACTTCGAAAAGTCAAACCGTAACAAATTTTGATATTCTAAAACGTTTGTCTAATTTAGAAAAAGAAGTTTTTGGTAAAAAATTAGACCAAGAAGAAAATGTGGAAACACGTACTTCTCAATCGACTGACGACTATAGTCGCTCTGATGATACTCGCTCAAGAGATAATCGGACAACTGAAAGTCGTTCAAATGCGAACCGTTCATCAGATGATGATGATCTAGAAAAAACGCGTCAGTTTTAAAATAAAAAAATTGTGATTTTCGGATAATCGCGGTTTGAGTAAATCAAACTGAGGAAAGTCCATGCTCACACAGACTGAGATGTCTGTAGTGTTCGTGCTCAGCGAAAAAATAAGCTGAGGTATTTCATTTATTTGGAATAACGGCAGGAAAAAAAGCTAAGGTGTATTTTATACACTATGCTTGAGTATCCTTGAAAGTGCCACAGTGACGAAGCAATAAGAGAAATCTTATTGGTGGAACGCGGTAAACCCCTCGAGTGAGCAACCCAAACAAAGGTCGGGGCGCTTTTTGCAGCGGAATTCAACGCTAGCAAAAAGACAATGTTTCATTGTAGACAGATGATTATCCAAGTTATCTTGCCCCTGTAAGATAACTGGACAAAACATGGCTTATAGAAAATCACAATAAACAGGGAAAAAATCCTTCCAGTACGGGAGGTTTTTTTTATCAAAAAATGGAAATTACTTCGGAGGAAATTATGGAAGATAACCAATGCTTTAATCTGATAGCAACTGCAGCAAGCGGATTGGAAGCTTTAGCAGGAAAAGAATTACGAAACTTAGGAATTGATTGTCAAGTTGAAAATGGGCGCGCACGTTTTCAAGGAACCGTAAAAACCATAGCGGAAACGAATTTATGGTTACGAACAGCTGACAGGGTAAAAATTGTCGTAGGTGAGTTTGACGCTTATAGTTTTGATGAACTATTTGAAAAAGTTAAAGCTTTGCCATGGGAAGAATACTTGCCTCTAGACGCTGCTTTTCCGGTAGCTGGTAAGTCAATTAAATCTAAATTGTATAGCACACCCGATTGTCAGGCGATCACTAAAAAGGCAATCGTAGAGCGTATGAGAACTTATTATCATCGCCCACAAAACGTTCCTTTGATCGAAACAGGTGCATTGTATAACTTAGAAGTTATTTTACGTAAGGATCATGTGATGATCTTGTTGGACACAACAGGGCCAAGTTTATTTAAGCGCGGTTATCGTCTAGAAAAAGGCGGAGCACCCTTAAAAGAAAATATGGCTGCAGCTTTAGTTAAGTTAACAAATTGGCATAAAGATAAACCGTTTATTGATCCTGTATGTGGTTCTGGTACTTTATGTATTGAAGCAGCATTGATCGGACATCAACTTGCACCAGGTTTTAATCGAGATTTTGCTTGTGAGCAGTGGGAGTGGGTACCTGATAAAATATTTGAACAAGTGCGTAATGAAGCAGAACAAGCAGCTGATTATGATGTTGAATTAGATATTACAGGTTTTGATATCAACGGTGAAATGATTGATATTGCTCAGTCTAATGCTGATGAATTAGGCTTAGGAGATTCGATCACGTTTAAGCAACAAGCATTAAAAGATTTTAGCACCGAAAAAGAAGGCGGCGTTATTGTTGCCAATCCACCTTATGGTGAGCGTTTAGGTGAAGAAGACAGTGCGCGTAAGCTTTATAAAGAAATGGGAGAGGTATTTAAGCCCCTAACAAGCTGGAGTAAGTATATCTTAACTAGTGATTTAGCTTTTGAAGAGTTTTATGGTCAAAAAGCCACGAAAAAGAGAAAATTATATAATGGGTCGTTAAGAACGGACTTTTTCCAATTCTGGGCAAAAAGTAAATAATTATTTTTCAAAAAAATACTGCGATTTTGTTAAATAAGTGACAGATCATCAATTAGGAGGGTATATGCTTCAATCAAAAGCATTATTAGAAAACTTCATTTTTTCACCATTTAATTTAGAAATTGATGATTTTAAAGAAGAAAAACAGAATAGAGAATATGAAGGTTTTACTTTTAGCATTAATGAACAATTATTTCGAAGCCGACTTGCAAGGAAAACGCCTAAGAAAAAAGGATATTTTGTTGCGTTTTGGGAAAAGGATGAATATAACAATAATCAACCCTATCTTTATAATAATTCACCAAGTAAAATAATTATTTCAGTGATAGATGGTGAAAAGAAGGGAATATTTATTTTTCCAAGACTTGTTTTATTAGATAAAAAAATCTTAAAAACCGACAAACAAAAGGGAAAGATGACTATTAGGGTTTATCCAACTTGGGAAATGGAATTAAATGATAGCGCAAAAAGAGAACAGAATTGGCAAAAAAATTATTTTATCGATTTATTGGCAGTAAATAACTTAGACAAAGCAAAAACGCTTTTAGAAAAATGATTTTTTTGTACTTTGAAAAAAGTAAACGAAAGTTTTTTTATTCGTTAGTTAAATTTTAACTTTGATGTCATAGGCTCTTTTAAAATAAAATTATGGTTTCTTGATTTATAAAAATATTGAACAGTTTTATCCTTTTTAATTAGATGTGGTTTATTTTTAATTTAATTTTAATTTCTTAAGGTACTGACACTGTCATATACAAATGCATAGCCCCCAAAATTGAAAGTTTTTGAGTAAAAGAAAATAATTTCTCTATAAAAGCTTACTTACTAGTATTTATAGATGTACAAGGTTGCTAAAATTGACTTTACGTCTGTTTTTTGTTTTTTGTATATATTCTACTTTGGGCAATTTTTTGATAAAAGCCTCTAGTGATATAAGTATAAATTAATTGACTTAGACCTAAAATATGGAAACATTTCAGATTCGCATGGTATATTTATTTGTAATATAAATCAATACCAATAGTTTAAGCTAAATTACATAATAGGGAGGTTACCAATGAAAACATCTTTTTTGTTTAATCAAGTAGATGTATTTACCAATAAAGCATTCAACGGGAACCCAGTCGCAGTTGTACTTAATGCTGACGAATTAACAACGAATGAAATGCAGAAAATAGCAAACTGGATAAATTTATCAGAGACAACATTTGTATGCACTCCAGAAGATAAACGTGCAGATTATAAACTTCGTATTTTTTCTCCTAAAAATGAGTTGCCATTTGCTGGGCATCCAACCTTAGGTTCTGCTCATGCAGTACTTCACAATGGATTAAAATTAAAAAACAAAAATAAACTAATACAAGAGAGTAAAATTGGTTTGATAGATATTCTAATAGAAGACGACAAACTTTTCTTTTCAGTTCCTAAACCATCTATAAAATTTATCGATAAAAACACTATTGATAAAATCGCTGATGCTCTTGATATTCCAGCTAATTCTATAAAAGTAAGCAGGCAAATTAATATAGGAGCGGTTTGGATAACTTTACAATTAGCTAGCGCGCAAATAGTTAATGACTCTGTACCAGATATGCAAAAACTTTCCTTCATAATACCAGAAGGTGTAACTGGCGTAACTATTTTTGGTTCAACATTAAATAGTGCAGATACTCAATTTGAAGTACGTTCATTTGCTCCAAATGAAGGAGCACCAGAGGATCCTGTATGCGGAAGCGGAAATGGCTGTGTCGCTATTATGGTTAAAGAGTATAATTTAACCAAGGGGAGGAATTATGTCGCAAGTCAAGGAAGTAGTCTAGCTAGAGATGGAAAAATAGAGATTAAATTTATTGGGTCAGAAAAGATACTTTTAGGTGGTTATTCTACAACTTGTATTGAAGGACAACTGACCTTTTAGTTATTTAAAATTAAATTAATATTAGATAGGTTTTAAGCTTTATAAAACTATATTTTCTGTCTATTTTAATTTGTAAAGCAATAGCGTATTCTATCCATTCAATGTATAATGAATCCATACATTTAGGCAAAAAATTTAAAAGTAAGTAAAAAATCAATATAGAGATTGAATTTGTTTACAAAGTTTGCGAGGAGTTTAATCTTGAACCAAAAACAAAAAAAGATTCCACTATATATTCAAATAAGAAATAAAATAGTGTCAAATATAAAGGATGAAATCTGGGGTCCAGGTAAATCAATTCCTTCTGAAAGTCAACTAATTGAAAAATATAATGTGAGTCGTACGACAATTAGACAAGCAATACGAGACCTTGTTCAAAATGGCATACTAGAAACGAGTCGAGGTGCTCCTACAAAAGTTAAAAAAATTCCAGATGAAAGGTTAAGCACCCCAGGCGTGGTTCAGCATGAAATTGGGAGCGATATGTCTATTGTAGTATTGCGAATGAAAAAAAACGATAATAAACACTATCGTGCAAAATCGTCATTGTTACTTGAAAAGGAAGATACTCTTTTTTTTATGGAAAGGTTACGTATAGCTGATGGTAAACCTATAGCGATTCAAAAAACTTACCTTCCGTCAAAGGTTGGTGCTGTTGTTGAAACGATAGCTCATGAAGAATTCGATTTTTTCCCTACATTAGGAAAATACAATATATATCATATTAAAATTAATGAAGAAGTAACAGCAAAAAACGCAACCAAAGAAGAAGCGGATTTGTTAGACATTGCAGCAGGAGATGCTCTTCTTATGATTGAAAGAGTTACTTTAGGAATAGACTTACAACCTATTGAATTTAGCGTTACTAAGTATACGCCAGATGCTTTTAAATATTTAATAGAACTTGATTGAGCTTTTATAAAGCTTTGTCTCATTCATTAGAACTGTTGAGAATATAACTCAGCAGTTTTTTTATGAAATAAGATGTAATGCATATATTAAAATTAGATAAACTTATTGCGATAAGTTTATATTTATTATAATATGTTCTTGTAATATACAAATAGGGAGTGATGGATTTGCATTTACAAATGTATATTGATGGCCAGTGGATAGATGCTATCAACGGAGAGAAGCGAGAGATTATCAATCCTTATAATCGTGAAGTGATTGCAACTGTTGAAGAGGGAAGTGAGAAAGACGCAAAAAAGGCAGTTTCTGTTGCTCGTCAAAGCTTTGATAATGGAGAATGGGCAAAGACACCTGCGGCTGAACGTGGAGAACTTGTACACAAAATTGGACAATTAATTCGCTCAAATCGTGAAGAACTTGCTAGACTTGAAACTTTAGACACAGGAAAAACCTATAGTGAGAGTCTCGATGACATGGACGATATTGCTAATGTTTTTATTTATTTTGCTGGACTTGCTGATAAAGAAAGCGGCGAATTAATTGAGAGTCCAATTCCTAACTCTACAAGTAAAGTTGTACGTGAACCTGTAGGAGTTTGTGGACAGATTACTCCTTGGAACTACCCGCTGTTGCAAGCGGCTTGGAAATTAGCTCCAGCATTAGTTTCAGGGAATACTTTAGTTATGAAGCCCAGTGAAACAACGCCTTTAACAACAGTCAAAGTGTTTGAGTTATTTGAACAAGCAGGAGTACCAGCAGGTGTTGCTAATCTTGTTCTCGGAGCTGGAAATCGTGTTGGTGCTTATCTAGCAGAAAGTACTGAAGTGGATTTAATTTCCTTTACAGGGGGAATAGATACTGGAAAACAAATCATGCGAGCAGCAAGTAGTAATGTAAAAAAACTTGCTCTTGAACTAGGTGGAAAAAACCCAAATATTATTTTTGCTGATGCCGATTTCGAACTAGCGGTGGATCAAGCATTAAATGCTGCATTCTTTCATGCAGGACAAGTATGTTCCGCAGGTGCTCGTATTCTAGTAGAACGTAAGATTCATGACCAATTTGTCAATGAATTAGTAAAGCGTGCCAAAAATATTAAACTAGGAAATGGGTTCTCAGAGGATACACAATCCGGCCCGCTTACATCTAAAGAGCATCGAGAAAAAGTAGAAGGATATGTTGCTGTCGCTATAGAAGAAGGAGCCAAACTGGCTTGTGGGGGCAAACGTCCAGAAGAAGATGAACTACAACAAGGTTTCTTCTATTTACCGACGATTTTTACTAATTGTACAGCTGACATGCGTATTGTCCAAGAAGAAGTTTTTGGTCCTGTGCTAACAGTTGAAACTTTTGATTCTACGGAGGAAGCTGTAGAAAAAGCCAATGATACAATTTATGGATTAGCTGGTGCTGTATTTACAGAAGATATTGCAAAAGCTGAAAGAGTAGTTGATCAATTACGAATGGGAACGGTTTGGATCAATGACTTTCATCCTTATTTCGCGCAAGCTCCTTGGGGTGGTTATAAGCAATCCGGAATTGGACGCGAGCTTGGACGTCTTGGTTTAGAAGAATATACAGAAACTAAACATGTTTTTCGAAATACTAAACCTCAACCGATACATTGGTTTAATTAATAGGGTAATAAAATAAATAGGATAACTCTATTGTTAGGTAAAATTATTCCTTTCTTTAGTTAAAGCAATATAGAAACTGTGAAATAATAAAGGAGAATATTTAATGAAAATCGGATTTGTTGGTTTAGGGAGCCTTGGAAATTCTCTAGCTAGTCATTTAGTGAAAGCTGGTTATGATGTTTATGTCTATGATTTAGATCAATCTAAAGCAGAAGATCTTCTGCAATTGGGTGTAATTTGGGGAAAGACTCCAGCGCAAATGGGTGAAGAAGTTGATGTGTTCATTACATGCCTTCCAACTTCTAAAGCTGTAAATACTGTTCTAACAGGAGAGCAGGGTGCTTTTAATACACTTTCTTCAGGTTCAATTTGGATCGAAATGACTACAAATAGCAATAAAGAAATTGCTCGATTAAACGAAATAGCAATGCAAAAGGGCATCGATGTGTTAGATGCACCTTTGACAGGTGGAGCACACAGAGCGCCTACTGGAAATATGAGAATTTTTGTTGGCGGGGAAGAAAAAAGATTTCATTATCTTAAACCAGTATTTGAAGCAATGGGTAGTAAAGTAATATATGTAGGCAAGCTGGGCGATGCGACTAAAATGAAATTGATAACGAATATGTTAGTTTTTATCAATTTAATCAGCCTTGGAGAAGGACTTATGCTTGCTAAACGTTCAGATATAGATTTAAAGATAGCTTATGATGCTATCCGTATCAGTTCAGGTCACAGCTTCGTTCATGAAATCGAGTCTCAAGTTATTCTTAACGGAAGCTATACAGCATTATTTGATATAAACTTAACGCTAAAAGACATTGAATATACACTTGAACTTGCTAAAGAATCAGGAGTTCCAGCGAAAGTTACCGAATTTTGCGAACAAACTTTTAAAAAAGCAAAAGAACATTATGGCGGAAGTTCCGAATATGCAATGGACGTCAAATTACTTGAAGATGAATTGGGAGAAAGCCTCCGTGCGGATGGTTTTCCAGAAAGAATCATTGATACAGAAAGAATCGTAACGGGGTGACCGTTAGACAAAATAAATAAATTGTCTCCTCACTTTTGTGGGGAGTTTTTTATATCATCATAATTTTAAATAAATTTTGAAAAATACATATAGTGGCGTCAACTTGTAACGACTAGAAATATACTTAAAAAGAAATAAAGGGGAACTTTTTATGTGTTACAATTAAAACAATATCATCATATATTAATAATATATAAACGATATTGAAACTGTTTTTTATTGAAGGAGGATTTATGACAGCTACATTGCAAGTTAGTTCAATTCATTCATATATTGATGAAGAATTAGCAATCAAGGTTACTGGATGTAAGAAAAGTGAAGAAGTAACTATCTATGCTTCGACATATGATGAAAAGCAAAAGAAGTTTAGTTCCTATGCAAGCTTTATTGCAAATAAAGAGGGAACTGTTAACGTATCTTCACAACAACCAATAGCAGGTAGCTATAGTGAAACTGATGCTTCAGGCTTATTTTGGTTTATGAAACATGTTGATTCTAATCTAGATGATTATTTTGAAAAAAGCAGTGCTGATAAAAACTCCATTAATTTAGACCTGCAAGTAGAAGGAAAAAAAGTTGATGCTGTAATGCTTAACAAATATTTTTATATGGATAATATCATAAAAGAGAATATTCAACATGAAAGGTTAAGTGGCAGTCTATTTTATCCAAAGCAAAAAGTAGAATATCCTGCTGTTTTGATATTAGGTGGGTCAGATGGTGGAATGCAAGAACAGGCAGCAGCTTTATTAGCTTCTAAAGGATATACTACATTTGTGCTACCTTATTTTGGGGTAGAAGGTTTACCTAAAAACTTTGAGAATATTTCATTAGAGTATTTTCAAGAAGCAACAAGCTCACCCCACATGTAAATGGAGACATAAATTTAACAGGACATTCAAGAGGAGGAGAGCTCGCTTTGATTTTAGGGACACTATTTGATGACTATCAAACAATTGTAGTCAGTGCTCCTAGTGCTTATGTGACATCTGGAATGAAAAATGGCATTTTTGCTTCTGTACCTTCATGGATGGTTAAACAACAAGCATTAACGTATGTTAAATTTAAGTTTCGTTTTAGAACTATCAGTTCTATGTTAAAGAACTGGATGATGAAAAGACCAATTTCTTATTTGTCTATTTGGGATGATACGTTGAAAAATCAAGAGGAATCTGAAAAGTCAAGAATTCCAGTGGAAAATATTCGAATTCCTGTGATGTTTATAGCTGGAGAAGACGATCAATTATGGCCTTCAAGTCATTATGTAAAACTAATGGAAAAGAAACTTAAAAGTACAGAGACAACACAACGCAATCATTATTTATATTATAAGAATGCAGGTCATTTCTTATCATTTCCGTATAGCTTCACCAATCTACCTGCAAATGTTTTCATGAATATAGGTGGAAAAATGATTATGACATTTGGTGGAACAAAGCAGGGAAACGCCATAGCAGCAAAAAATTCTTGGAGACAAATTCTTACTTTTCTTGAGAAGAATAATAAATTTGACAAAATGTAGGTTAAATCTTTTATTGGTCCTGTATGTGGTTCTGGTACTTTATGTATTGAAACAACATTAATCGAGCAACAACTTGTATGATGAAATATTATGAACATCGATTAATTATTCACAAATGTTTTAAATAGATGAATTAACTGCTAGTTTCAATATAAAAAAGTGGAGAATAAGCCATTGTTCACCTTGTTCTCCACTTTTTTATAAGTGATCTAATATTCTTCTTACGGTAAATCTTAGCGTTCTTTTCTGACAGTAACGGTTGTACCTTCACCTTCCGTACTTTCAATCTCTGCTTCATTTACTTGCATACCAACAATACTAAGTCCGCCATGAGAAGTTTGCTTACCTGCAAGCTGTCCATAGTATTCCTCAAAGTCCTTTCGGTAAGAATGATTCAATTTTTTTCTTGCTTTTTCTAATGTTTCTTTGTCCATGCCTTTTCCATTGTCTACCGCTTTAATAGTGATTTTATCTTCACTCCTAGACACATTAACATCGATGTCTGTAGCGTCTGAGTTTACAGCATTTGACATTAATTCATTGACAATTACTTTTATACGATTTATATCTGACCTCAAAATGCTACCTCCGGTTTTATTATTTTTTATGTTTAAAAACTACTTCAATTGTTATTCTTTCCTATGCCTTTCATGACAGCTACTACTAAGGATGCCACAAGTCCACCTGAGAAACCATTATTATATAGGTTCATACCACCATGGATCTCCCCAATTGTAGATACAATGTACAAATGAAGCATACCAGCCATTACACCAACTAATGCGCCAAATTGTCCAGCAATAGGAGCAAGGGTAGTTCCAAATAATCCGGCTAAAACAGTTCCAGGTGCATTGATTTCATAAATAGATAGGAAAGAAGCGAATACAACTCCAATCATGATAGGGGTTATATTGAGTGGATGTTTACCAAAACCTGCAAATCCTACCATTGTAAGTAGACCGCTTAAAACTGGACCATTATAGCTTGTTCCTAGCAGTTCAACAAAAACAACACCGATTAAACCAACAAGCCCCATATTAATTAATGTATTACCAAAACCAACGATATCTACAAAATCAGTAATTGTATTTCCCGGCTCTTTCAACACTTTCCGATAATCTTTCAAATTATCAGAACATAAAGCACCGACGAGTACCATACTTACAAATAAACCGATCGAAAAAATTCTTAATTGACTATCAAATGCTGATCCCCACATCAATAAACTTTCAGTATCATGATCAAAGGCACGAAAAACATTCATTAATACCAAACCGATTAACCCGGCAGAAAAGCCGACATTATAAAGATTATATCCCTCGTGAAAACTTAGGGAATGATTGGCAATCGGAGCAATCACTAAACCTGCTACAAATCCGGCAATCACTCCACCGAGAACTCCTAATTCAAATTCGAAGGAAGCATGAGTAACAATGGGAGCTAATGCTGTACCAAATAAAGCTGGGTATATATTCGTAATAAATTCACGTTTTGTAAGTTTGCTATATACGAACACGCCAAATATAACGGGTAAGATCGACCAAATGGTTTTCCCCATTAGCGCAAAACCAATCATTGTAAAAAGCGTCGCAATGGAAACACCGCTAAGTTCGACCTTATTGATAATCAAAATGATGTATCCAATCAACCCCACAAGTCCAGCGTTAACCAAAGAAGCTCCTAAACCACCTATTTCTACATAATCTGTAATCAAAATGCCTGAAGCAGTAAATATTCGCATCAGTCCAGCTGATAATTCATCAAATGGTTGCATAAGTAAACCGTAGAATATAAATACCAATATGTATAATAAAATAACCAACTGTACTTTTTGCTTGCGAATAAAATTTTTCACCTATTAAACCCCTTATTTAAATAGTAAATTACTTTTCATATAACCTGCAAAATAGTCATGCAGGTATTTTTTATTATAACAGGTTGGTAACCGCTTTAGTACAAAAAATTAATTGTTTTATCGAAAAAATTTTCAATATAGTGGAGCTCTGTAATTCATTTATATACAAAGTTATATTGCTTCTCTCATTTTTCAGAATAAGATGATCTTGAGCGTCTACTTTATTACTGTTTATTCTAAAAAATATTATTTATATGTTTTTCTCGAAACCTCCTTTCTTTTTAGAAGGGGTTTCTTTAAAATGAGTGATGGGTTAAAATTAAAAAGAAAATTCTATAGCTATGTTTTTATTATAAGTAAAATATGGAGGTAAACGTATTGGACGCACAACAGATCATATTTCAATTCATAGGAGGGATCGGGATCTTCTTGTTTGGATTGAAATATATGGGAGATGGACTACAAAGAGCCGCGGGTGATAACCTCAGAAGTATTTTAAATACATTTACTTCCACTCCTTTAAGAGCTGTCTTAGCTGGTGCTATTGTTACTGCTCTTATCCAAAGTAGTACAGGGACTACGGTACTTACTGTTGGCTTAGTTAGTGCAGGTTTTATGTCTTTAACTCAAGCCATTGGTGTTGTAATGGGTGCCAATGTTGGTACGACGATTACAGCTTTTATCATCGGTTTGAATATTAGTGACTATGCGCTTCCGATTATAGGGGTAGGCGCTTTATTCCTGTTTTTCTTTAAAAATCAGTTGATTACTAGTATTGGACAAATTATTTTCGGTTTTGGTGCTTTGTTTTATGGTTTAGATTTAATGGGTAATGGTCTTGAACCATTACAAAATCTTCAAGCGTTTAGTGATTTAATGCTTCGGTTGTCTGACAATTCTTTTTTAGGTATCGCTACTGGTTCGGTCATGACGCTTATTTTACAAAGTTCTTCTGCTACTACAGGGATTTTACAGCAGCTGTTTTCCCAAGATGCTATGACGATAGAAGCTGCTTTACCTATCCTTTTTGGTACCAATATAGGAACAACATTTACATCTGTTCTTGCTGCAGTGGGAGCTAGTCTTGCGGCAAAAAGGACAGCATTGGCTCATGTTATTTTTAACGTTTTTGGAACAATTTTTGCCATGTTGCTTTTTACACCTTTTACCATGGTTTTAAATACCTTGACGAATGCATTTAGTCTAAACCCAGAGTTACAGATCGCTTTTGCTCATGGGATTTTTAATTTATTAACCGTAGGTATATTGATTTGGTTTACACCGCAATTGGCTAAACTTGTAAGTAAAATCATTCCTGGCGAAGAAAACACGATCGAAATGTATGAACCGAATTTAGATTATTCATTGGTTCAAAGATCGCCGGTTATCGCATTGGATCAAACCAAACATGAAATCATTCAGTTAGGTCAATTTGTGTTAGAAGAGTACAATACAATGTTTGATTACTACCTTAAACAAGATAAGAAAAGTTACGATCATGTCCTTAAAATAGAAGATGTCGTGGATCGTATAGACATTCAAGTTACAGAGTACTTGATGTATATTTCAGGAGAAGATTTACCTGCGAGAAATTCTAATGAACATGCGCAAATGGGTGAAATAGGAAAATATTTAGAGCGTATAGGCGATCATACTGAAAATATTCTGAAAAATATCGAAGAAGTTAATGCTGCTGAGAAGTTACAGAAAAAGAATGGAAACAGCGATCGTAAGAATATGTTATACAATGAAAATTTGATTGAACTATTCAACCTAGTTAAACAAAATGTCCAAGAAGCGATGCAAGCTTATGAAACAGAAAGTCACTCTATTGCAGGTAAAGTTATCAGAAGAGAAAAAGAAGTGAACAACCTGGAAGAAAGTATCCGAAGCACATACATTTCTAATTTGAACAAAGGGATTGGAAAGCCTTCCGATGGTATTTTATTTGTCGATATTGTTTCTAACTTGGAACGTATATCAGACCATTCTGTCAAAATTGCTAAACACAGTTTAGGAATAAGGCAACCATTTTCAAAAAGAATTATAAATAAAAAAGGGGAAGAATTTGTAAAAGTATAGAATAAATTTAAAAATTGCTAAGTATATTCTCTCTTTAAAAAGGACTTTTGAAAGTTGATTTAAAGAGGGTCTTTTTATAGATAAAAGGAGTATTATAATATGACGGAAAACAATAAGGAATTAATAGATAATATTAAATTTCAATTCGATATTTCTAAAAAACTTCTTGAATATCATCTTGATTCACTAAGTCAAGATGAATATTTATGGCGTTCACCTAACTGTGGTCTATATATTCAAGAGATGGATGGAATCTGGCAAGCTAACTTCCCTGAACATGAAAACTATGATCTCGGAACACCAAGTGTTGCTTGGACCTTATGGCATATAACATTTTGGTGGGAGATGGTATTTAATCACTCTTTTGGTGATGGAACATTAACGAAAGAAGATATAGATGTTTACGAAAACGTAGAATCGGTTAAGACAAATATTAATTCTCTAATAGAAAGTTGGGAGGAAAAGTTAGATAGTGTAACAGAAGAAGAACTATATAGTAAACGTTACAGCAAATTTCCATTTGACAATACAGTGGAATTTCATAAATTAGCTTCTTGGTTAAATCTGGAATTAATGAAAAATGCTGCTGAAATTGGTTATGTTAGATTTGAATATGCTTCATCTCTAAGTTAGAAAAATTGATGATAATATATGAATATAGAATGTATATTTTTTAAAGCTACAGAGCATTTAAACTATATTTTGCTGATAAATTCCACTTTATTTTCTTATTGACGTTGACACTGTGCTTTAATTGGCGTAATCTTTAGAACATATTGAATTTTCTAATTATTTAAAAATTAGTTAATTGATAAAAATTAAGGAGTGAGTGTATGAGTCAAATTAATACAGAAGAAATCAAACGTATTTCAGATAAAAATATGGCGCGTTTTTATGATTACTTGAGATTAGAATCAGTGTCAGCTCAAGGAAGGCAAATTAAACAAACAGCCGAAGCTGTACAAGCATTCATTGAAAATACTGGCGGAGAGGCCAAGGTTTTAGAATTAGAAGGTGCTCACCCTGTTGTTTATGGCTTTTTTGCGGCTGGTCCATCGGGTGATACTGAGAAAACTTTATTATTTTATGACCACTATGATGTGCAACCAGAAGATCCATTGGATGAATGGAACACTGTTCCCTTTGAACCAACTGAAAAAGACGGCATCTTATATGCTCGCGGAGTATCGGATAATAAAGCTAATTTTGTGGCTCGTATTAACGCGATAGAAGCCTATAAAAATACGGAAGGGGGATTACCGGTTAATGTCAAGTTCTTCGTAGAAGGAGAAGAAGAAATCGGTAGTCCGCATGTAAATGATTATCTTGAAGCATATGCTGATCTATTTGCTGCCGATGTTTGTATATGGGAATCAGGTTCGAAAGATTCTGAAGAACGCTTGAAGGTTTCGGCAGGAGTCAAAGGTATCGCTTATTATGAAGCACGTGTAAAGAGTGCTGATATTGATATGCATTCATCTCTAGCAGCTATTGCTGATAATTCAGCCTGGCGTTTAGTTCAAGCTTTAGCAAGTATGAGAAATGTTAATAACGAAATTACAGTAGATGGTTTTTATGACATGATGACAGCTCCAACAGAGCTTGAAAAAAAGGTGGCAAATCGCATACCTTTTGATCCTGAAGCTAGTAAGCAGACTTATGGATTGAAACATCCTCTGATCACAGACCAATTGTCATACACAGCAGAAGAAGCTTTGGTTTTTTATCCGACATTAACAATCAGTGGATTATTATCTGGTTATACTGGTCCTGGCGCTAAAACCATCTTACCTAGACAAGCTATGGCAAAAATTGATGTTCGTTTAGTGCCTGGATACGAGCCGGACAAAGTTACAGAAATATTAAGACAGCATTTAGACCGACATGGATTTGAAGATGTTGCCTTAGAGCTGATCACATCAGTTATGCCATTTAGAACAAGCTTAGAAGATCCTTTTGTAGAAACTGTTATTGATTCTGCAAAGGAAGTCTATGGCGAGGATAAGGTTGTTTTAGAACCAAATTCTGCTGGAACTGGCCCCATGTATGGTTTTGGCAAATATTTAAATGTTCCTATCCTTGGAAGTGGTACTGAATGGGAAAAATCCGGAGCGCACGCCCCAAATGAAAATATTCGCTTAGCTGATTTCTATCAGGGCGTAGAGCATATGGTTGTTTTACTGGATAGTTTTAAAAATTCGGAAAAATAATTGATATTATAGATAATGATACCAAGGAGACAGTTATGGTCTTTTTCCTTGGTATTTTTTTATTTTCATAGGCTAATTTAATTGATTTTCGTTTTTTGATAACGCTTTTTCTGTTAAAATATAAAGTAATAGTAGTTGTTCATCTTTAAGTACTAAAAAAGTAAGAGGGGTTAATGGTGGAAAAAATTCAAACAATGACTCATAGTCCATTTAAGAACAGTTTATTAGATGTTGCCTTTTACCTACAAAGCATCAGTGGAGGCAAACTTGAAAATTATGCTCAGGCTTGTTTTTTGAAATGGGTGATGGAAAAGAGAATCCTCATCTTGAAAAATGATTCATTAAGCAAAAAAGCACCTACTACGATGCTTTTATTAACAGAAGACAAAAAGGAAGAAGAAACGATTGAATCTTTACTTTGGAATATTTTATTGGAAGCTGCAGATGAGGAAAATAAAATAACCGATCAAGAACTGAAAAATATCGTTAAAAAGGACGCTTTACTTTTTGTTTCCTTAGAAAATAAATTGACGAATGATTCAAAGATTTTCTTGATTGAAAATGGATTTTTAGTGGAAAAAGAGCGGCGATTGCTTTATTTTAACCTTAAAAAAAGTCAGCATAGTACCACAAAAGGTGAGAAATTATATAATCATTTAAAAGAATACTTTCATTATCTGGAAGATCTTATTGACCAAGATTTTGATTCGCAAAACGAAATTGAATCATGGGAAGAAATCTTTACTTGGATAAGTCTTTTTGGACTAGCCGACAAGGTATACAGTAAAATAAAAAAATTATCCTTCCAACAACTTGAAATGCAAGCTGGCATAGATCAACAACTTATGGAAACATATAAAAAATTGTCTCCTTTTTTGGACAGTTTTTCCATAGGATTTACTTATGCAAGGAATTCTATGGATTCTGGTAGAAATTGTTGCGTGTAGGATTGTTACTATTTTTTTTAAGTTAATAATAAACTGGAGATCACTACAAGTAAACTCAATGATCTCTGGTTTTTATTTTAAATCTTAAATATTAACAAGTTTATATTTATTTTCGAGCTAAAAATTCTACTGTGAACTTTAACCTTCGGGACTGTAATCATCTTCGTTTGTGAGTTGTTCAGCTACACTTTCTACTAAAGTCATACTTTCAACGTTGGATGGGGTGGCTTCAGTTATAATATACTCCCTTCTAGCCTGATAATAAAAGTTCTCATTAACTGAGTCCGTGAGCACTTTTTTGAAGAAAGTTACGCTAAAATATGTGACCACAATTTCCACCTTGGTTATTTTAGAAAAAAAGTCAGAAAATGTAGTTTAAATACCTACTTTACTTAAACACAGTGCCATCCAAATAAAGGCCGTTTTCCTTATTGATCGCTTTTATAATGTTTGTCTGTTTCTTTGTATTGTGTACTCTGAACTGCTTTTCTTTGTGTTGTTACTTGTTTGCTCTTTTTGTCAGGGATAACAAAAAATAAAAATAGGGAAATAAATACTGTTAAACAAGCTAGCAAAATTTTAACTGCGAAAATAGGTGCAAGGAATATGGATATGGTCATTAAAATAATGATATTTAGCCAAATTTTCCATTTCTTATTTTTAGGGATCGTACGTGTTTCTACGTAATCAGCACAGTAAAATTGATATAATTTTGTTTGTTTTAACCATTGATTAAAGCTTTCAGAACTACGAGCAAAACAAAAGCCTGCAAGTAGTAAAAATGGCGTGGTTGGTAAAATCGGCAGTATTGCTCCCAAGCCTCCTAAGGCAAAGGAGAGTAAGCCAAGGATAATTAAAGAATATTTTTTCATACCAAAGCTCCTTTGAGCGTATTTTTTCAAATGATTTGCTTCTTTGTATTTAATCTAATTGAAAGCAGCAAAGATTTCAACCATAAAAACAGAAGAGGAGAAGACGATGGAACTTACAATAATGCAGGAAAAAATTAATAGTTTTTTTAAAAGCTATGAACAGGAATTTAATAGGGCGTTAAAAGGTCAAGCTGATCTAGAAACGATTGCTAATTTTTACACAGAAGAATTTATCGCGGCCAACCCTATGGGCTTAAAAACGGGTGAAAATAACGATGAACTTAAAGAAGTAATGGATAAGGGCTATGAGTACTATCGTTTGATCGGTACTAAGAAAATGAAATGTGAAAACGTGCAGGTAACACGTCTTGATGATAGGCACGCAGTAGCGTATACCTCTTGGCGTTCCTTTTATGAAAAACAAGAAAAGTTGATAGAAATCCCATTTGAATCTAATTATCTTATACAATTCAGAGAAGAAAAACCTTTAGTTTTTGGCTGGATTACTGGAGATGAGTCACAATTATTAAAGGAAAATGGGGTTATTTAAAGAAAAAGCTAGTTAAGTTTTAAATAAAATGCTAATGTTAAAAGTATCATTTATTTTATTAAAACGTTAACGCTTTAATAAAATAAAAAATTAGTGGAGAGGATGAACAGTTATGGATTTACAATTAAAAGGAAAAAACGCTTTGGTGTTAGCTTCCAGTAGTGGCTTAGGAAAAGCAATCGCCCAAGAACTAGCAAATGAGGGCGCAAATGTCATGCTTACCAGTCGATCTGAAGATAAACTAAAATCAGCAAAAAAAGATATTGAAAAAACAGCGCAAGGCTCAGTTTCTTATACTGTGTTAGATCAGACAAAGCATGAAAGTCTTGAAAATGTTGTAAAAGCAACAAGAGATACATTTGGTTCGATATCGATTTTAGTCAATAACTCAGGTGGTCCTAGTGCCGGCACCTTTGAAAACTTTGATGATGACGATTGGCAACAAGCTTTCGAGCTTACATTACTAAGTTATATTCGTATGATTCGTCTAGTTCTTTCTGATCTCAAAGAAAATAAGGGACGTATTTTAAATAATACATCTACTTCTACTAAAGAACCTATTGAAGGTCTCACTTTATCAAATGTATTTAGAACCGGGATATTGGGCTTGTCTAAAACATTATCACAAGAATTAGCGGCAGATGACATTTTAGTAAATACGATCGGTCCTGGTCGTATACAAACCCAACGTGTGGACAGGCTTGACCAAAGGGTAGCCGATAACAGCGGACAAACAAAAGAGCAAGTAAGAGATGCAAATCTTTCGTCTATCCCTATGGGGCGTTATGGTGAACCTGAGGAATTTGCTAAAGTAGCTGCTTTCTTGGTTTCTGGAGCTAACACTTATATGACGGGGCAAAATATTTTGGTAGATGGTGGAAAAATTAAAGGGATGTAATAAATAAATTATGGAAAAGATCCATTCTTTTCTTACGATTATTTGTCTTTTTTTATAGTGAAATGTGTTGTGTCAAAGTTAGATAGTAGAGCTTACGTTCCATCGCAATCTACCTGCCAAGAGACAAAAAACAAAATGCTGGTTCATGCTAATTATAAAGATTCCTTTTTTTGTGAATCTTTACAAAAGATTCCCTTTTTAGCGAATCAAGACATTTGATTCATAATTAAAGGAATTATACAATAAGCATAGGAGGTGCTGACGATGACTAACCCTAGGACTCATTATCCATATATCGCTGTTATAGGGGATATTAAAGATTCAAAAAAATTAGAAGATCGTAAAACAAGTCAAATACAATTTGCTGAAGTATTAGAAGGGTTAAATCAAACATATCAAAAGGATTTAGCTGCGAAATTTACTATTAGTATGGGGGACTCTTTTCAAGTTTTGTTAAAAAGTGGTGATTCTCTTATGGATATGCTTTTTAAACTTGAATTGGAACTAATGCCTATGGAAATACGGGTAGGTATCGGTTTAGGTAGTGTGGATACTGAAGTGGATCCAGAAAATTCTTTGGTTATTGATGGCTCTTGTTATCACCGAGCTCGAGCAATGATTGAATCTATCGAAAAAAGTGAAAAACAATATGCTCAAAGTAAATCAAATATTTTACTTTCAACAGGTGATGAAATACCTTGCCAGGAGCAAGTGATTAACACTATTTTTGCCCTAGAAACAGCATTAAAAACAGAGTGGACACAACGTCAAAAACAAATTATACATGCTTACTTAGCCAATGGTAGAAACCAATATGCTACTGCTAAAGCACTAGATATTGGTCAATCTAGTGTAAACAAAACACTTAACAGTACAAATTTTTATACTTTTGATCATTCTTTGACTACATTGCAAGATTTGATCGATCAATTATAGGTGGTGATGGAAGTCTTGGGACAAATATTATGCCTTCATTTTTTTACAGGACATATCTTAGCTGATTACTATTTTCAAACCAATAAGATAGCCGACAATAAAGAAAGCTCTTTTAAGTATCTACTTTTGCATTGTTTTGTCTATCTTCTAACTATGGTCGGCGTCGTTTTACCTTTATTTAGTTGGCAATTAGTTCAGTGGGCTCTTTTTATCGCAATCATACATTTTATTATTGATTCATGTAAAGCGTTACTAAGTAAACGATTTGTATTTACTGATCTGCAAAAGGTGTTACTTTATTTTATAGATCAAATATTACATATTTTAACTATATTATTTGTGTTGGCAGTTATTATATTCAATGCTACAAATATTGCGTATATTGATTTTTTGACAAATTTAATTCATACTTTCCATATCAATCCTATTCAGCTAGGATCCTGGTTAGTGATTTTGCTTTTAATCATGCAACCAAGCAGTATTACGATCAGAAAAGTATTAGATCATTTCAATCCTAAAACCACAGACAATGGTATCGCTAATGCCGGGGCTCTTATTGGTGTTTTTGAGCGTTTACTTATTTTATTTATGCTTTATGCTAATCAATACGCCGCCATTGGATTTGTACTAACAGCTAAATCTATTGCGCGTTACAATAAAATAGCCGAAGAACCCGCCTTTGCCGAGTATTATTTACTGGGTACGCTACTTAGTTCTTTACTGGTTATTGTCAGTTTTCACATTATTTTTTAAACAAAGGAGCTTGTAAAATGGAAGAACAAGAGTTTTTGGCAGAATTAAAGGAAATGAACTTATTAGAACAAGCATTGGGGATTTTAGAATGGGACTCACAAACGGGGATGCCAGCTGAAGCTAGTAGTGCTCGTGCAGAAGTATCCAGTTATTTATACGGAAAATATTTTTCTAAAAAAGTCGGCCCTAAAATGTCTGAAGCTATTGAAGATTTTTCGCAACATCCAGAAAAACTTTCTGAAGTTGGAAAAGCTGCGCTGACATTAGTAAAAGAAGAATATGAAAGAGAAGAAGCTGTACCTAATGAGTTGATGGTTGAATACAGTAAAGCTACGGCTAATGCCCATCATGCTTGGCAAAAAGCAAGACAGGCAAAAGATTTTTCTTTGTTTTATGATGCGTTAAAAAATAATATTCGTTTAACAAAAGAATTGATTGCTTATTGGAAAAAAGATGAGCAGACCGATTACGATGTATTACTAAATATTTATGAACCAAATATGACAACTGAAATTTTAGATGATGTATTTTCTACAGTTCGTGATGGAATTATGGCGATTTATCAAAAAATTGAAAAATACGGCGTAAAACCAAGAACGGATTTTTTACATCGTAAAGTAGCAAAAAAACAGCAACAAAAATTTGTCACAAATGTTGTAGAAGAACTAGGCTTTGATCTTAACCGCGGGCGCATTGATGACACTGTCCATCCTTTTGCTACAGGAATTAATCATCAGGATGTACGTTTAACCAATCGTTGGAATGAAACAGACTTTTCTATGGGGATTTTTGGTTTGATTCATGAAGCCGGGCATGGTGTTTATGAGCAAAATATTGCCGAAAAATTTGAATACACACCGGTACACGAAGGGGCTTCTATGGGAATCCATGAATCCCAGTCTTTATTTAACGAACTTGTGATTGCCAGCCGGAAATCTTTTTGGCAAAAACAATTCCCTTTTTTGCAAAAGTGCACTGATGGTACTTTTGCTGATATTTCATTTACAGATTTCTATGCTTCGCTCCAACAGACACAAGCCAGCTTGATTCGAATTGAAGCGGATAGTCTTACCTATATCTTGCATATTATCATTCGTTACGAAATTGAAAAGATGATTTTTAATGAAGAAGTTAACGTAGAGGATCTGCCTCAAATTTGGAATGATAAATATGAAAAATATCTAGGTGTCCGTCCAGCAAATGATCTAGAAGGAATATTGCAAGATGTCCATTGGTCAGCAGCTGAATTTGGTTATTTCCCATCCTATGCTCTAGGCTATATGTATGCTTGTCAACTTTATTATGCAATGAAAAAAGAAATTGATGTCGATCAAATCCTAAGATCTGATGATTACTCAGCTATTCAAAAATGGCTAAGTCAAAATATCCATCAATATGGGGCTTCTAAAAAACCCAATCAATTGATTTATGATGCTAGTGGTGAAGCATTGAATCCACAATATTTACTTGATTATCTGCAAGAAATTTATTTTGACGTATATCAAATAAGCGAGTAGGGAAATATATGGAGAAATTACAAGAAGTTATCTCATATGCTCAAGAGAATTTAGCACAAGAAAGCACCGGACATGATTTTGAACATGCAAAAAGAACAGCGGCTTTAGCAGAAAAGATCATAAAAAAAGACCAATTAGCAGTAAATGATTTTATTGTTATGGCAAGTGCGTATTTACATGATATTATTGATGATAAAGTGACAGACGAAACTGAAGAAGCGCAGCGAAAGTTAGTTCATTTTTTGCAGGGGATAAATTGTTCATTTACGGAGATCGAAGCAATTTTAGAAATTATTCAAAATTTATCTTTTTCCGCCGAAATGTTTACAAAGACAAAGCCACTTTCTTTAGAAGGCAAAATTGTACAGGATGCAGATCGCTTGGAAGCGCTAGGGGCCGTTGGAATCTTGCGAGCTGCTTATTTTAGCGGTGCTCACGGTCAAGCGATCTATGATGAAAATAAAGCTGTGCAACATTTTCATAGCAAAAAAGAATATCGTCGTCCATCAACTATGGTCAATCATATGTATGAAAAACTGTTTTTGCTGCCAGAAATGATGAATACCTATTACGGAAAAAAAGAAGGCAACCGTCGAAAAATGTTTATGGAAAACTTTTTAGAAGAATTTTATGAAGAGTGATAAATTTATCTATTATTTCTTTTTTTCAGAGTAAATTATTTTCATTTTTTCTTTCTTTCTTTATAATGAAAGAGAAAGGGGCGTGAAGATTGTTTTTTCAACATATGTTAAAGCCGAAGGAATTGGCATTTGTCGTTCCCAATGTCAACGAATGCTTGTTTGCTATCCATACTAAACTTGCAACTCGTGACTATAATGTCGCTGTTTATAAGTACGGTCAAGAATATTTTGTTTTAAATGATGGCTGTATTTTTCAACAAATCCAAGGGATCGATCAAGAAAGCCAAGGAGACGAGGAAGAGTTACTTCCTTATGTAGAAGAAGCTTTTGAGAAAAATTGTTATACTATAGTTGAGGAAAAATTTATTCAGTTGGAGTTAGGTATTTTATCGACGATGTCTATTGATAGCCCGGTGCAAGTTAAATATTATGAATTTGTTGACTTTATTTAAGAGATACAGGTTAGAAGGTCTTTATTCGCTAAAAATCTTTTAACCTGTATCTTATTTCTGTCTTTAAGCTATGAAAAACTAATATTAATCTGATATAGTTAAACCACTAATAAACATTCCTGTTTTTATGCTCATTTCCATGATAAAGATAGTTATTTAAAAAATTATTTAATAAAAAGAAAGAAGGTGGATGAATGACCTTTGAATCATTCGCATTTCAACCATTTATTTATCAAGCATTAAATGAAAGTGGCTTTGAAACACCCACAGAAGTCCAAGAAAAATTAATCCCTTTGATCCAAAAAAGACGTAATATTGTAGGTCGATCACAAACAGGTACGGGCAAGACGCATACCTTTTTACTTCCTTTGATCGATCAAGTGGAAGTAGACAAAGATGAAGTTCAAGTTGTCATTACAACGCCAAGTAGGGAATTGGCAGAACAAATTTATCAGGCGGCTAAGCAGATCACCGCATTTGCGCCTAATGATATTCGCGTCTTAAAGTTTGTGGGCGGTACTGATAAAAAAAGACAACTGGAACAGTTGCAGCATCAGCAACCACAAATCGTCATTGGCACGCCAGGACGAATTTTAGATATGGTCAATGAAAATGCACTTCTTATTTATAAAAGCCAAGCATTCGTTGTTGATGAAGCGGATATGACATTGGATCTAGGATTCTTGCCTGAAGTAGACCAGATTGCTGCAAAATTTTCGGAAGATATACAGATGATGGTGTTTTCTGCGACCATCCCGGAAAAGTTGCGTCCATTTTTAAAAAAATATGTAACACATCCAGTAGTTGAAAACATAAAGCCGCAATCCTTGATTGCTGATACAATTGAAAATTGGCTGATCTCCACAAAAGGAAGAGATAAAAATCAGTTGATTTTTCAATTACTAACCATCGGACAACCTTATTTAGCTATTGTTTTTGCTAATACTAAAGAGCATGTGGATGAAATTAGCGATTTTTTGCAAAATCAAGGATTAAAAGTAGCGACAATCCATGGAGATATTCCAGCTAGACAGCGGAAACGTATCATGCGACAAATTCACCATTTGGACTATCAATATATCGTTGCTACAGATTTAGCAGCTCGCGGTATTGATATCGAGGGGATCAGTCATGTGATCAACGCAGAGTTGCCGCGTGATTTAGATTTCTTTATTCATCGGGTAGGAAGAACAGGTCGTAAGCAGTTAAAAGGAACGGCTATTACACTTTATGACCCCAGTGATGAGTATGCAATCAATTCACTAGAAAAAATGGGGATTGATTTTGAACCTAAAGAAATCAAACATGGAGAGATCGTTTCAACTTATGACCGTAATCGACGTCAGAAAAGAGAGAAAACTTCTGACGAATTGGATCCTGAAACGATCGGTTATGTTAAAAAACAAAAGAAAAAAGTAAAACCAGGTTATAAAAAGAAAATCAAACAGGAAATTAATAAAAGTAATCAAGAAAAACGTAAATTAGAACGGCGTAAACAGCAGCGAGCTGCAAAAAGAGAAAAGAAAAATTCAAATCGTTAAAGTTTTTTGCATTTTCACACAAGGAAGTCCATCTTCTAGAAATTCTTGAGATATGATTTGGTAGCCGTTTTTTGATAAAAGCCAACAGCTTGTTTTTCTGCTGTTAGTTGACTGAATTGATAGCCTTGTCTGATCGCTTTTGTCTCAAAAGTTTTTAATAAATTGCTGCCGATCCCTTGTCCTCTAGCTTTTTTGGCTACACAAAAACGATCAGGAGAGATCGTTTTACGATCAAAAGCTTCATAACGTATAGTAGCAAGAGCTTCTTTATGTTTGAAAGTGACGAAGTAGTTGTTGCATGTATTTGTTTGTTCGTCAAATTCTAAGTAAGGTTTAATTTGTTGTTCCAATACAAAGACTTGATAGCGAAGATAAAAGGCAGCTGCTTTGATCCAGGGATCATTGCCAAAAAATGTTGTATAGCTATTATCCAAGACTTGCTGCCATTCTTTTTGTCGCTTATCAGCACGACTATTATTGGCACCGCTTGTTGATAGACAGTAATAGATATTTTGCTCAACAAAGAGTTGTTGGTCTATAATTTCCTGATAAGCTGTTTTACCATTAGCGATGACTGTTTTAATAGATGCAGTTTCAAGCAGTTGACTAAAATCATTTAATTTATAATCACTAAAATGATGGTCCATACTACCTTGGCGTTCAAAACTTTGGTAAACATCCCAAAGGCCAATATGATGGTCTAATAGGGCTTGTAGTCGTTGATGATAAGTTTTAGGATCAGGGATTTGTAAAGCTGTAAATATAATTTGCCAAAAACGATTGGCTTGGTTACCATAATACTGTTGTTTTTCTAAGGACTGAACACTAGGTGCACTACCTAGGATCAAAATTTCAGTATTTTTATTAAAAACGGGCGCTAATCCTGTCTGCATCGTTATCTAACTCCTAACTGTAATTTTTAAACATTAAAATGTTATACTTTATTTTACCAAAGTTATTGATACAAAACATAGAAAATGAGGGGAGCAGTGAGTGTGAATATTTTTGAGGCTTTAGAATCAACCCAGTGGAAAAACTTATCACTTGAATTAAAAACACAGGTGATGAATCAAGTGTTGAAGTATTTTGTCAGCCCATTGAAAAAAGTTTCTGATGTAGCTTATCAGCAATTTGAGCTGGATGGCGTAAAGTGTGGCAGTTTTGAATGCTCAATTGATGGAGAACGTTTTGTTTTAGTACCAGGCAACCAAGCGGCGATACTAGGCTGGGAGTCAGGTACACAAGGCATAGCACGCAATTTGTGGGATCAAACCCCTGCCCAAGAGAATGAGGCCTATCGTAAAATCAAAAGTAATTATGGGTTAAAGACTGCTGAAGATTGGGAAATATTTGTGAATGAGTCAACTTCTCCTTTGCGCAAACGAAATATTGCGCCTATGCTTGTTCAAAAAAGGGCACAACCTGTTGGGACCACTTATATTGGTGACCTAGATATTATCACAGGTGAATTCAATGGGCCTTTGGAAGATTTTTCAGCCATCAAACAAACACTACTCAGTTATTTTAAGCAAGCACAAACTTTCGAGGAAAGTTTACAGTTTGTATCTCCACAAGAGATTTTTGAAAAAGATAAATTTTACGCCTTGCTTTCAGAAAAAAATGAAAAATACGCTGTTTACAGACATGAAACTTGTCATTTAAATCAGTTACAGAAGAAAATGGATGACCAATTGTTTGACTTACTGACAGAAGACCAGTGGGAGTATGCTATTTCAGGTGCTACACGTAAGTTATTCCGTTGGGGAGGCGAATTGGAAGAAGACGACAGTTATTATGGGAAACAGACAAGTAAAAAAATACGGCAAGCAAATATGTTTGGATTATATTTCGCAAGTGATCTTTCTTATTGGGAATTAACGGATTCTATGTATTTAAAATCGGAGAAACGTGAAAAAATAGGTCATCCCTTATTTGACCATTTGCCGCTAGCCTCTTATTATCGCTCACGTAAAAATTTGGCTAAGGAAGAGTTCATGGATCCATATGATTTTCGTTTTCGTAAAGCGATCGTTATTCAAAATGGATGATATTTCATAGGAAGATGTTGAAATGAATTGACATTTTCTGAAAATTTGCCTATACTTTGGAAGGAATAAAGGACATGGTCAGAGTTACGATCCTTTTACAGAAAGTTTTTTAGTGCTGAGAGAAAAACAAGGTGCCCTTTGACTGCTCCCTTTTAATATGTTTGGTAGTAATATCAACGCAACTTCGGCGTTATCGAAGCTTAAGAGGTAATGATCGACATCATTGCAAGCAAGGTGGTACCGCGTGTAGACGTCCTTGCTTTGCAAAGGTGTCTTTTTAATTTTATTGAGAGAAAACAGAAAATTATAATATTATTATAAGGAGAATAATTATGAAAGATTTATCAAGTTCTGAAGTTCGTCAAATGTTTTTAGATTTTTTCAAATCAAAGGGACATTCGATTGAACCTAGCGCTTCCTTAGTACCCATAGATGATCCGACCTTATTATGGATCAATTCAGGAGTAGCTACCGTAAAAAAATATTTTGATGGTTCCGTCGTTCCCGATAACCCACGAATTGCCAATGCACAAAAGTCAATCCGTACCAATGATATTGAAAACGTGGGAAGGACTGCGCGCCATCAAACGATGTTTGAAATGTTGGGAAACTTTTCTATAGGCGATTATTTTAAAGAAGAAGCAATCCATTTTGCTTGGGAATTTTTAACTTCCTCAGATTGGATTGGTTTTGACCCTAAGCGTCTATATGTGACAGTCTATCCTAAAGATGAAGAAGCCAAACGGATATGGCAAGAAGAAATCGGACTTTCTAGCGATCATATCGTAGAAATTGAGGATAACTTTTGGGATATTGGTGCAGGTCCAAGTGGCCCAGATACGGAAATTTTTTATGATCGCGGACAAAAATTTAATAATTTAGCCGAAGATGATCCTGAAAACTATGCTGGGGGAGAAAATGAACGCTATTTAGAAATCTGGAACCTAGTTTTTTCCGAATTTAATCATAAACCAGACGATACTTACGAACCACTTCCCAGCAAAAATATTGATACGGGTATGGGGTTGGAACGAATTGTTTCAGTTATACAAGATACGCCGACAAATTACGAAACAGATTTATTTATGCCGATTATTGAAGAAATTGAACAAATCAGTGGTCAGGTGAAGTATGGCCAAAAACAAGAAACAGATATCTCTTTTAGAGTCGTTGCTGACCATATTCGTGCTTTAGCATTTGCCATCGCTGATGGTGCTCTTCCTTCTAATGAGGGCAGAGGCTATGTATTACGTCGCTTGTTGCGACGGGCTGATATGCATGGTCAAAAATTACACATCAACCAAGCATTTCTATATCGACTCGTTGCCACTGTAGGAAAAATCATGAATAGTTATTACCCTGAAGTGTTGCAACAACAAGCCTTTGTCGAAAAGGTCATTAAGAGCGAAGAAGAACGCTTTTACGAAACAATTAATGAAGGTATGGCAATTTTAAATCAACTTCTTGCAAAAGAAAAAAATGAACAGACAAAAATGATTAATGGTTCAGATATTTTCAAACTATATGATACTTATGGATTTCCAGTGGAGTTAACTGAAGAAATCGCTGAAGAATCAGGATTTGAAGTGGATCATGCTGGTTTTGAACGCGAAATGGAGGCACAAAGACAACGTGCGCGTAACGCTCGGAGCAAAGAACAATCAATGAAATTGCAGTCTAGTTTGTTAACACAAATCGATGTTGATAGTGAATACGTTGGCTATTCTACTTTAGAAACAAAAAGTACACTAGCCCTTTTGCTGCAAAACGATAGCTTTGTTGATGATGTAAATCAGGACCAAGCGGAAGCAATTTTTTCTCAAACGCCATTTTATGCTGAAATGGGTGGACAAGTTGCTGATACAGGCGTTATTATTGATCAAACTGGAGAAATTTGCGCTACAGTAAAAGACGTCCAAAAAGCACCTAAAGGACAATATTTACATCAGATCGAAGTAAAAAAAGACCTGCAAAAAGGTCAGAAATATATCCTGAAAGTTGATAAGGACCGACATAATAGGATCATTAAGAACCACACAGCTACTCATTTACTGCACAAGGCTTTAAAAGAAGTATTAGGAAGCCAATCTAATCAAGCAGGTTCATTAGTTGCTCCAGAGCATTTACGATTTGATTTTACGCATTTTGGACAAATTACTGCAGAAGAACTGCAAGAAATGGAAAAGATCGTCAATGAAAAAATTTGGCAAGCTTTACCTGTAACAACGATCGAAACTGACATCGATACAGCGAAAAATATGGGCGCTATGGCGCTGTTTGGTGAAAAATATGGTCATGAAGTTCGAGTTGTCAATATAGCGGACTGGTCGATTGAGCTTTGTGGTGGCAATCATGTAAAAAACACTGAAGATATCGGCATTTTTAAAATTGTTTCTGAATCTGGTATTGGCGCGGGTACTCGAAGAATTGATGCTGTAACCAGCAAAGAAGCTTATCAGCAGTTTAAAGAACAAGAAAATGAATTAGCAAAAGCGGCTGAAATATTAAAACTACCACGCATCAGCGAAGTGGTGGCTAAAACAGAACAGTTACAAGAACAACTTCAACAAATGCAAAAGGAAAATGAGAAATTATCTAGCAAGATGGCCAATCAACAAGCTGACAATGTTTTTAAGGACATCAAATACGCAGGTAATCTTTCATATGTAGCCGCTCAGGTAAATGTAAAAGATATGAACCAACTGCGTCAATTAGCAGATCAATGGAAGCAACAAAATATTTCTGATGTACTTGTTTTGGCAACAGAAAGTAATGGAAAAGCGAATCTTTTAACTGCTGTTTCTAAAGAGACGATCGATAAAGGAATTAAAGCAGGTGATTTGATCAAAGCAATCGCACCTAAAGTTTCTGGTGGCGGTGGTGGTCGCCCAGACATGGCTCAGGCGGGCGGAAAAAATCCCGCTGGTATTCCGCAAGCACTAGAAGAAGCAGGTCGCTGGTTGGAAAATTAGGTTTAAAGTAGGTTGGAAAAAAGATTTATTTTTAATTTTTCCAACCTTTTTCATCCTTTTTAGTTGTTATTTTTAAGTATTTCAGGATACAATGTGGTCCTATCGTATGCTGCTTTATTTATTGATTTTTGATATAATAAGGAGTTCCTGACAATGCTTGAGCATTTTGTAGAAAAAATGATAAAAAACAAGAATAAAGAAGAACAGCGCACAAAAGTTGGACAAATCGCTGGTGTGATAGGATTGATCTCCAATATTGTTTTATTTTTGGGGAAATTTTCTATTGGATTTATTGCCAGCTCTGTTTCAATTATGGCAGATGCAATCAACAGTTTATCCGATATGATCTCTTCAATTTTAACTTTGGTTGGTTTTAAAGTCGCAGCAAAACCAGCAGATAAAGAACATCCTTATGGGCACGAACGTTTCGAATATATTAGTGGGTTAGCTGTTTCTTTTATTATCATGCTTGTGGGCGTGCAATTTTTGCAAAGTTCTTTTGATAAAATTCTTGATCCGGAAAGTATCACCTTTTCTGTTTTGATCTTTATTGTTTTACTCGCCTCAATCATCATCAAAATTTGGCAAGGAAAAATGTATGGAAAACTTGCGAAAAAAATAGATTCACAAACACTACAAGCTTCAGGCAAAGATAGTTTAAACGATGTCTTCATAACTATTACAGTCTTATTATCCGCCCTAGTTGAATATATCAGCGGTTGGCATATTGATGGCTTTGTTGGATTTGTTTTAGCACTTTATATTATTTATACTGGTATTAAAATGATTAAAGATTTTATTGATGAGTTATTAGGTAGTCGTCCTTCTGATTATGAAATACAGATCATGGAAGCACGCCTTGCAAATTATCCTTCAATTTTAGGTTATCATGATTTGTTAGTGCACAATTATGGACCTCAAAGCAAATTTGCTTCGGTACATATTGAAGTTGACGCTTCTTGGCCTTTAACTGACGCTCATCAAATGATTGATATGATTGAAAAAGACTTTAAAGAAAATCTTGATGTAGAACTTGTTTGTCACCTTGATCCAGTGGCTATCCATGATGATCAATATTTAAAGATCAATCAAGAATTGAACAATATTTTAGCTGATTTAAATCAAGGATTAAAAATGCACGATTTGCGCATAAAAAACAATAATGTATTACAGTTTGATTTGGTTATACCAGAAGGCATTACTGAAAATGAAAATCAGCTAGTAGAGGACATACGTCAATTAGTGATGAAAAGAATCGGAAATTATCACTTAGATGTAAGACTCGACCATAATTATTTACTATAGGGGGAAATAATGGATTTAAGAACAGACTTGGCCATTTTATATCAAATTATTTGGGGATTAATTCTTATTAATACAGTTGTCGCCTTTGTTACTGTTTTTCGTCGACCACGCTCAATTACCAGTATACTTGCGTGGATGATGACCTTGGTTTTTCTCCCAGGTTTGGGTTTTATTTTATACGCCTTTTGCGGTAGGGGGATCGACAGAGAAACTGTTTACTTATTTAGTGAACAACATCAAAAAAGAATCAGAGAGATCAACGAAATGATTGAAAAAAACAATCAGTACTATCCCCCAAAAACTTATCCATATGAAGCGGATTTGTTAAAACAATACTTTGCCGGAATGGATGAATCTCCGTTAACAAGAGGAAATCATGTTGAATTTTTTACTGATGGTAAGCAAAAATTTTCTCATTTATTTGAAGATATAAGAAAAGCAAAAGATAATGTCCATGTAGAATACTATGCTTTTTTTGACGATGAAATCGGCAATGCTTTTTTAGACTTGCTGGTAAAAAAAGCTAGAGAAGGTGTAGAGGTTCGCCTGGTATTTGACCCTTGGGGCGGTCGAACCAATGTCCGATTTTTTAAACCTTTGCAAGAGGCTGGAGGCAAAGTCATCCCCTTTATCACTTCAAGAAACTTGATTTGCAAAACACGTTTAAACTATCACTTGCATCGCAAAATCGTCATCATTGATGGTGAAATTGGCTGGACTGGTGGTTTTAACGTGGGTGATCAATATGTGGGGACGTCTGAAAAATTCGGCTATTGGCGCGACACACATGCTAGAATTGTAGGTACAGCTTCTTTTTCCTTACAAGAGATATTTATCCGCGATTGGAATGCTTCGATAAAAAATAAAAAAGATTTATTAGAATATGAAGAAGCATATTTCGTGCTTCCAACACAAGATGATAATATTGATGTTCCTATGCATGTGGTGGCCGATGGTCCTGAGTCAATAGAAAAAATTATTGAAGGTGGCTTTATTAAAACGATCGTAGCGGCTAAAGAAAGGGTCTGGATTCAAACGCCATATTTGATCCCAGATGATTCAATGACCAGTGCACTACAGGTCGCGCTTCGTTCTGGCGTAGATGTCCGGATCATGATTCCTTGTATGCCAGATCATCCATTTATTTATCGTGCGACACAATACTATGCTAATTTGTTTCAAAAACTCGGCGCTAAAATTTATATTTATGAAGGCGGCTTTATTCATGCAAAAACTTTAATCGCTGATGACGCCATTGCTTCTTTTGGCACAACGAATCAGGATATTAGAAGCTATGAACTAAATTTTGAAGTGAGTGCTTTTGCTTATGATGAAAAGGTAAATAAAGAGCTTGCGACGATCTTTGAAGAAGATATGCAACATTCCACTTTGTTAACACAAGAAATGATTAAAAAACAATCTTACTGGATGAAATTTAAGCAAAATTTCTCACGCTTACTTTCGCCTATTCTCTAATTGGATGGCTTTTTGTAAACCTTGTCGGGCCAAATGATCCGCTCCCTTATTTTTACTTTCTGGAATCCATTTGATAAGTAATAGAGGAAAGTTTGTTAATTTTTCTTGAATTTCAAGCAAGTATTTTTTGAAATCTTGATTTTTTGTATAGTTTTTCTGCACAGTTTGCGCTAAAATTTTACTATCGGTATAGACAAGAATTGTTTGTGTATGTAAATTTCGCTCATATAAGTCATCAAGCAAGTGGCTAAATACGGCAAATTCTGCTTGATGATTTGTTAAATGCGAAAGAGCAAAAGCGTTTTGTTCGTAAAGATTTTCTCCTGAAAGGACAATACCGCCACCACTTGGACCGGGGTTTCCTTTGGTTGAAGCATCGATATATGATTTTATCACTTATAAACCTCCTTTATATACTGTTTTACTAGTTTGATTATAATATACAGAATTCTTAAATGATAGATGAAAGGAGAGCCACTTGAAAAAATACAAAATTCGTTGGCAGCCGGAGCGTTCTCTTGCTATTATTTATTGGTCCGTAACCTTAATATTTTTATTTTTAAGTCTGACGTTTATTTTAGAACGCGCAGAAGTACACTGGAAAAGTATGATTTTTATGCTCGTGTTTTTGCTTCTTTTGTATCTTGGTTACCGGCGTGCTATCATCGTTCACAAAAACGGCTTGCAGATAAATTATGCTCGGTTTTGGAAAACCGATTACTTTACATTCGATGAGATTGAGTCTGTTGAAATTACTGCTAATTTTGTAACAATCAATCTAAAAAATCACAAATTGGAATTAAGATTAAGCAAAAAACGAGTAGGATTATTTTGGCAATCCTTGCCAGAAAAGGTAGCTGTGTATTCTGAATAAAAAATTAAATATATCCACAAATTAGCGAGTGAAAGAAGGGATATTAATGTCATCAGACATCGAAATTGCACAAGAAAGTAAGATTACTTCAATTACAGAAATTGCTGAAAAATTGGGCATTTCACAAGACGCCATAGAATTATACGGAAAATATAAAGCAAAAGTCTCTTTAGCAGAAGATAAGAAAGCGTCTTTAGGAAAACTTATTTTAGTGACTTCTATTAATCCGACGCCAGCTGGTGAAGGGAAGACGACGGTTTCTATTGGTTTAGCAGATGGCTTGAATCAATTACATAAAAATGCTGTTTTGGCATTAAGAGAGCCTTCAATGGGACCTGTTATGGGCTTAAAAGGTGGCGCTACAGGTGGCGGTTATTCGCAAGTTTTGCCCATGGAAGATATCAATTTGCACTTTACCGGAGATATCCATGCCATTACTACAGCTAACAACGCACTTTCGGCTTTTATCGATAATCATATTCATCAGGGAAACGAGTTAGGAATCGACCCACAACAAATTATCTGGAAAAGATCTTTAGATTTAAATGATCGAGCTTTACGAAATACTATCGTAGGTTTAGGGAATAAAGCACAAGGCATCCCTCGTCAAGAAGGCTTTGACATTACAGTAGCAAGTGAAATCATGGCTATTTTATGTTTAGCTAGTGATCTCTCGGATTTAAAAGCTCGTCTAGCTAGCATTGTGATTGGCTATACTTATCAAAAAGAGCCTGTGACGGTGCAAGATTTGCAAGTCGAAGGTGCTTTAGCTCTTTTATTAAAAGAGGCGATGAAACCTAATTTAGTACAAACGATCGAACAAACACCTGCTTTTATTCATGGCGGTCCATTCGCTAATATTGCCCATGGGTGTAATAGTGTAGCTGCCACTAAAACCGCTTTACGTCTAGGTGATTATGTGGTAACAGAGGCCGGATTTGGCGCTGATTTAGGTGCTGAAAAGTTTTTGGATATCAAAGTTCCTAATTTAGAAAAAGCACCTGATGTGGTAGTAATGGTTGCTACTGTCCGCGCTTTAAAAATGCACGGGGGAGTAGCTGTTGATCAATTAAATAAAGAGAACTTGCCAGCTTTGGAAATAGGATTTGCTAATTTGAAAAAACATATCCAAAATATGCAGAATTTTGGCTTACCTGTAGTCGTAGCGATCAATGAATTTGCTTCAGATCAAGATAGTGAACTTTCCTTATTACAAACATTATGTCAAGAAATTGGGGTCGAAGCTCTACGAAGTTCTACTTGGGCTAATGGCGGACTTGGTGCGCAAGAATTAGCTAGTACAGTGGTAGATATTATCGCAGATAAAAAAGCAAAATATACGCCTCTTTATCAAGATCAACTTTCTGTAGAAGATAAAATCAAAAAAATCGCACGAAATATTTACGGGGCACGTAATGTATTTTTCGAAAAAAATGCTAGAAAACAATTGGAAGATATCAAGGCATTAGGCTGGGATCAATTACCGGTTTGTATTGCTAAAACCCAGTATTCACTTTCTGACGATGCCAGCTTGTTGGGTGTACCTAAAGACTTTGATTTAACGGTACGAGAAATTACTCCTAAGATAGGAGCTGGCTTTTTGGTAGTGCTGACAGGAAATGTATTGACCATGCCGGGGCTTCCGAAAAGACCCGCTGCTTTAGATATGGATGTTGACGACCAGGGGAATGCAAGTGGCTTGTTTTAACATACTTTAAATGTTAAATACTGACTAACTATAAAAGGAGGGTTCACAAATGGGAGAGCGCGCGGACGCTTTTTTAAGCAGCTTTAATCGGATTGAAAAATGGCTGAATGACCAGTTAAATAATCCGCAAAATATGGGGTTTAATCAAATGGTACGTAGGCTAAGTAATCGCGAAGAATTGCCGGTAAAAACTTACGAAAATGATTTACTGCAAATTTCGCAACTACGCAATGCGATCGTTCATGAACAAATCGACGATGATTTTGTGATCGCTGAGCCGAACCAATGGATTTTAGATCGGATTAAAAAAATTGAAGCTGCATTAATACAGCCAGAAACTGTTATCCCTCGTTTTGCCAAAAACGTGACAGGTTTTGAACAAGATATACCGATCATTGAATTATTAAAGATTGTGGCAGATAAACGTTATTCACAATTTCCCTTGTATAAAAAAGGGGATTTTCAAGGTTTGATCACCTTAAAAGCATTAGGTTATTGGTTTGCTAAAGAAAGTGTCAAAGGCAAAATTGACTTAAAAAATCGTACGGCAAAAGATCTAATTATTACTGACGGGAAACAAACGAATTTTGCCTTCGTGGCTAAAGACACCACGATCAATGAAGTTGAACAAAAATTCCGAAATAATGGATTGTTAGATGCTGTTTTTATCACTAAAGATGGCAACCCTAATGGTAATCTACTAGGGATTGTTCGTCCCCGTGATATTTTTTAAATTTTAAGAAATGAGGAAAAATGATTGCTAACCATCTTTTTTGTGTTAAGTATAATAGTCGTCGGTCTTGATCAATGGCTAAAATTGTGGACGGTTGCCAATCTTGGTATTGGCGAAAGTCAAAATGTAATTGAACACTTCTTTTCGTTAAACTATGTTCAAAATACTGGAGCTGCGTGGAGTATCTTGGAAGGAGAAACAACTTTTTTTACGATCATTACGATCGTTGCTGTCGCTGTTGTTATTTACTTAATGATTCGTTTCCGTAATGACAGTAAATTTTTAAACTTGGGGCTTGCCTTGGTACTGGCAGGAGCCTTGGGAAATTTTATCGACCGTATCCGTTTAGGCTATGTTGTAGATATGATACAAGTAGATTTTATCCAATTTCCTATTTTTAACATCGCAGATTGTTCTTTAGTCATAGGAGTTATTTGTATTTTTATTTACACAATATTTGAAGATCGTTTGAAAGGAAAAAATCATGGCGGATAAATTAGAAATTACAATTACAAAAGAACAAGGACGGATCGACAAGGTATTATCAGAAAAGTTACCTTCTTATAGTCGTTCACAGGTCAAACAGTGGTTAAAAGATGGTTTGGTTCTTTTAGACAACCAGCAAGTAAAAGCAAATTATAAAGTAAAAGCTGAAGATCATTTTATTATAAATATTCCCGAAGAAAAAACATTAGATATTAAAGCAAACGATATCCCACTTGATATTGTTTATCAAGATCAAGATGTGGCAGTGGTTAATAAGCCGCAAGGTATGGTAGTTCATCCTTCCAAGGGGCACCCTGATCACACCTTGGTAAATGCTTTATTATTCCATTTAGATCACTTATCAAGTATTAATGGTGTGATACGCCCAGGGATTGTCCATCGTATTGATAAGGATACTTCAGGTCTTTTAATGGTAGCTAAAAATGATCATAGTCATGCTTCATTAGCCCAGCAACTACAAGATAAAACAACTTTGCGTGAATATACAGCATTAGTACATGGTAATATTAATCATCAGAAAGGAACGATCACAGCACCTATTGGTCGTTCTAAAACGAATCGCCAGATGCAAGATGTGGTTGCAGATGGAAAACCTGCTGTAACTCATTTTACTGTGTTAGAGCGCTTTACAGACTTTACTTTGATTAAGTTACAGTTGGAAACAGGAAGGACACATCAGATCCGTGTGCATATGAAATATATAGGCTATCCTATTGCAGGAGATCCAGTCTATGGTCCCAAAAAAACTTTAGTTGGTAACGGGCAATTTCTGCATGCAGGCGTTATTGGTTTTAGACATCCGCTAACGAATGAATGGATGACTTTTGAAGCAGCCTTGCCGGAAGTCTTTCAAAAAACTTTAGCGAATTTAGAAAAAGCAATTGATTTTTGAAATAAATAACTGTATAGTTGAACTAATAAAATTTCATAACTTATCCTTTAAGTTAGTCCCGTGAGGCTAAAAAGGACGTGATTAAATAGACAAAGAAGAACAAATTTTTCATTGTTGAATTTTAATATACTTTTTTAACCATCAGTGTATACTCACTCCTGCCTCCAACGGGCAGGAGTTTTTTTATGTTAAAAAAATGGGAGGGTGTCATATGGCAAAAAAAGAAGTGATTAATGAAGTGACGATGAAACGCGCGCTCACTAGGATTACTTATGAAATTATCGAAAGAAATTATGATATCGATCGTTTGGTACTTATTGGTATAAAGACAAGGGGGATTTATATCGCTCAACGTATCGCTCAACGTTTGCAACAGTTAGAAAATGTTGAGGTGCCTGTGGGAGCCTTGGATATTACTTTGTATCGAGATGATAAAAGAAATCAATCAGGGCAGCCCGAATTAAATGATTCTGATATCCCTGAAGATCTGGCAGGAAAAGAAGTGATCGTTGTAGATGATGTATTATTTACGGGACGTACGATCCGTGCTGCGCTAGATGCTATTATGGACTTTGGTCGTCCACAAAAAATCGCCCTGGCCGTTTTGGTCGATCGGGGCCATCGAGAATTACCGATCCGAGCTGATTTTGTTGGAAAAAATATCCCTACTTCTTCAGCAGAAGAAATTATTGTTGAAATGTTGGAAACAGATGGCACAGACCGCATTTTAATCAATAAAAAAGGAGAACAGTAATGGCAGACAAAAACGAATTTCGTAATCCAGACGCAATTTTAGATATTAAAGATCGTCCCAAATTTTTGCCTTGGATAGGTCTTAGCTTGCAACATTTATTTACGATGTTTGGTGCAACAGTATTAGTTCCTATATTAGTCGGCCTTGATCCAAGTATTGCTTTATTTAGTTCAGGAGTAGGTACACTTTTATATATTCTCATCACCAAAGGGACAGTACCTGCTTATTTAGGCAGTAGTTTTGCTTTTATTACAGCTATTCAGTCATTAATGGGAAGCAGTGGTTACCCAGCCGTTGCGCAAGGAGTCATTTACTCGGGGATCGTTTATCTGATTGTAGCTTTTATTATCGCAAAAGCTGGCTCTGATTGGATCGATGAAGTTTTACCGCCGATCGTTGTAGGCCCCGTGATCATGGTTATCGGTTTAGGATTGGCACAAAATGCTGCTGAAAATGCAATGTTTAACGAAGGGAACTATGATGCCAAGTACTTTTTAGTTGCCTTGGTTACCTTAGCTATTACGATCTTTTTCAATATGTTTTTAAAAGGATTTTTGAGTCTAATCCCGATTTTATTAGGGATCATCGGCGGCTATTTGTTTGCCCTGATCGTAGGAATTGTTGACTTAGAGGCAGTGAAAGCTGCTCCCTGGTTTCAAGTACCTGACTTTCAGTTCATGTTTGTTGATTATAATTTTCACTTTTCTCTAGCTGCTTTAATTAGTATGGCACCGATCGCTTTTGTAACAATGACGGAACACATGGGACACTTGATGGTATTAAGTAAAACTACAAAACGCGATTTTTTCAAATCACCGGGCTTGAAAAAAACTTTATTTGCTGATGGACTTTCGACCATCATCGCTGGTTTTATTGGTGGGCCGCCAACCACAAGTTATGGAGAAAATATCGGTGTTTTAGCAATCACTAAAGTCCATAGTGTGTTTGTTCTTGGCGGGGCCGCCTTACTAGCTGTTTTGTTTAGCTTTGTAGGAAAAATAAGTAGTTTAATTTATAGTATTCCCACACCCGTCATCGGCGGTATCAGCTTCTTATTATTTGGAGTAATTGCTTCTAGTGGATTACGTATCTTAATTGACAACCAAATCAATTTTGACAAAAAACGTAATTTGATGATCACTGCAGCAGTTTTGGTGATTGGCATCGGAGGGGCGTACTTGAAAATAGGCAGCTTCGAATTAACTAGTATGGCCTTAGCGACTGTTATTGGTATTATTTTAAACTTGTTGTTACCTGTAAAAGCTAGAAGTGAAGAATAAGGAGGTAAGCGTATGATCGTTGGCTCTGAAAGCGTCAGTTTAAAGCACTTATTAACGATTGAAGCATTGTCTGATCAGGAAGTTATGGGATTGATCCATCGAGGACAAGCATTTAAAAATGGAGAAGTATGGCGTCCAGAAAAAAAGCAATATTTTGCAGCTAATCTCTTTTTTGAAAGTAGTACGCGAACGCATAAAAGCTTTGAAGTTGCAGAAAAAAAGCTTGGGATCGATGTGATAGATTTTGCTACTGCTACAAGTTCAGTACAAAAAGGAGAAACACTTTATGATACAGTTTTAACAATGTCGGCTATTGGTGTTGATTGTGTGGTCATAAGACACAGTGATGAAAATTACTATGATGCCTTGATTCAAAGCCCTACGATCCAATGTAGTGTTATTAACGGCGGTGATGGAAGTGGTCAACATCCTACACAGTGCTTATTAGACTTGATGACGATCTACGAAGAATTTGGTTCTTTTAAGGGATTGAATATAGCGATCGTTGGTGATATCACGCATTCTCGAGTAGCGAAATCAAACATGCAGATGCTCAAACGTTTAGGAGCGCATGTTTATTTCTCTGGTCCTAGGCAATGGTATGATGAAACTTTTGATGTTTACGGTACGTACTTACCTTTGGATGAATTAATTGGTAAAATGGATGTATTGATGATGCTACGTGTTCAACATGAGCGTCATGATCCTAACGAAAGTTTCTCAAAAGAAGAGTATCATAAGAAATTTGGTCTAACCTATGAGCGTGCCAGGAAAATGAAAGAGCAGGCCATTATTATGCACCCAGCTCCTGTAAATCGAGATGTTGAAATTGCGGATTCATTAGTAGAAGGGCTACAATCAAGGATCGTTAGGCAGATGACAAATGGCGTATATGTCCGAATGGCTATATTAGAAGCTATCTTACAAGGGAAAGCATAATTAGCCGTATTATAAAGGAGGACACGATTATGGATTTATTGATCAAAAATGCTCGTATGATTACACACGATAATCAATTAAATTTAGTAGAAATATGGATCAAAGACGAAAAGATCCATGCAATTGGTAAAAATTTCGATGAAAGCTCGTTCGAACAAATTATCGATGCGAAAAACCAGCTAGTTACGCAAGGTTTAGTGGATGTCCATGTACATCTTAGAGAGCCCGGATTTACTTATAAAGAAACCATCAAAACAGGAAGTTTGGCAGCTAGTCGTGGAGGTTTTACTACGATTTGTGCCATGCCTAACTTAGAACCCGTACCCGATACTATTGAAAAATTTAGTCAAGTACAAGAATTGATTTCTCAAAGTGCTGTTAATCATGTGCTCCAATATGCTCCGATCACTAAAAACTTACGAAGTGAGGATTTAGTTGACCAAGTAGCTTTAAAAAACGCTGGGGCATTTGCTTTTACTAATGATGGCGTGGGCGTTCAAAAGGCTGGTACCATGTATTTGGCAATGAAAGAAGCAGCCAAAAACCATCGCGCGATCGTGGCCCACACTGAAGACGAATCATTACTTTTTGATGGTGTTATGCATAAGGGAGAAAAGGCTGAAGAATTAGGCTTAGCTGGTATTATGAGTGCTGTGGAGTCATCACAAATTGCTCGTGATTTACTTTTAGCTGAGGAAACCGGCGTACATTATCATGTTTGTCATGTTTCTTCAAAAGAAAGCGTACGGGTGATCCGCGAAGCTAAAAAAGCAGGTATCCAGGTTAGTTGTGAAGTTTGTCCTCATCATTTATTATTTGCTGATGAAGACATCACTAAAAATCATGGGTACTGGAAAATGAATCCCCCATTAAGAGCTAGAGAAGATCAAAATGCACTTATCGAAGGTTTACTAGATGGTACGATCGATTGTATCGCAACTGATCATGCACCTCATAGTTTTGCGGAAAAAAACCAAGATTTTAATAATTCTCCTTTTGGTATTGTAGGTTCAGAATATGCTTTTCAATTGATTTATACTGCCTTTGTTAAAAAAGGGATCTTTACCCTAGCTCAAGTGATCGATTGGATGGCGATCAAACCGGCGGCGTTGTTTGGTTTAACTGTTAATCGATTGAATGTTGGTGACACCGCGGATTTAGCAATATTTGATATTGAGCATAGTTACAAAGTCGATGAGAAAAAGTTTTTATCAAAAGCGGAGAATACGCCATTTATTGGAAGAGAACTTTTTGGAGATACCCTTTATACACTGGTAAATGGAAAAATTGTTTGGCAAGGTGGGAATCAAAATGGATCGTTGGCTAATTTTAGATGACGGCACTTGTTTTGCAGGTAAAGGATTTGGTGCCCAATTAAATGTTTTTGGAGAAATTGTTTTTAGTACGAGTATGACTGGCTATCAGGAGACGATCACTGATCAAAATTTTAACGGACAAATTATTACTTTTACCTATCCGGTAATAGGCAATGTCGGTATTAATCGGGATGATTATGAGTCACTTTCACCTGCTTGTAAAGGCATCGTAGTAAAAGAATATCCTCGTCTGGCCAGTAATTGGCGCTATCAGATGTCCCTTTCTGAATTTTTGGCTAGAAGAAATATTGCTGGTATCGCCGGTATTGACACGCGGGCATTAATGCATAAAATCCAGCGCTCTGGTACCATGAAAGCTAGTATCGTAGATTCTGGAGATACTTTTACACATGCTTATGATCAATTAAAAGCCAATGTATTACCCACAAATCAAGTAGAACAAGTTTCTACACAAAAGCCTTATCCCAGTCCAGGGACAGGACACAATGTAGTGATTATTGATTTAGGATTAAAACATAGTATTATGCGAGAGTTAGCTAAGCATAATTGTAACTTGACCGTTATGCCACATGATAGTTCAGTTGAAGAGATCTTAGAATTAGCGCCCGATGGCCTCGTTTTAACTAATGGCCCAGGAGATCCTAAAAGTATTCCGGATGTAGTAGAAAAAATCCGGCAAATTCAAGGAAAAATTCCCATTTTCGGAGTGGGGTTAGGACAGCAGCTATTCGCTCTAGCTAACAATTGTGATACTTATCAGATGAGTTTTGGACATCACGGGCAAAATTACCCAGTTAAAGAAAAAGCGACTGGGCGTATTGATATGACCTCGCAAAGTCATGGCTTTGCTGTTAAAAAAAATTCTTTAGATAGAAAAAGACTTTTAGTGACTCATTACAATATAAACGATGGTAGTATTGAGGGGTTAAAACATCGCCGTTATCCAGCCTTTACGGTACAGTTTAATCCAGATGCTGCACCAGGGCCCCATGATACTTTACACGTATTTGATGAATTTATCGAAATGATGGATGCGCAAAAAGGAGCGGTTTAGCTTTGCCAAAAAGAACAGACATTAAAAAAATATTGATCATCGGTTCAGGTCCCACTGTTATTGGTCAAGCTGCCGAATTTGATTATGCCGCCACACAGGCTTGTATCGCTTTAAAAGAAGAGGGTTATGAAACGGTCGTGGTCAATTCAGACCCTGCGGCTATTATGACAGATAAAGAAAATGCCGATCATGTTTATATTGAACCTGTAACTACAGAATTTCTCTCTCGCGTGCTGAGAAAAGAGTTGCCAGATGCCATATTGCCGACTTTTGGTGGGCAAACTGCTTTAAATCGTGCACGTGAATTGATCGCTTCAGGCATTTTAACTGAGTTAAATATAGAAATTCTTGGAACAAAAAATGCAGTGATCGAACAAACAGAAGATCCAGAATTACTAAAAAAATTATTAGCTTCATTAAATCAACCCGCACAATCTTTACAAGTGGTTACTACAGAAAAAGAGGCGCTTGCTTGTGCAAAAGAAATAGGCTATCCAGTTTTTGTACGACCTTTGTTAACCTTAGCAGGGGCAGCTAGTGGTATTTGTCATAACGAACACAAACTTAAGCAATGTATAGCAGAAGGTCTTCATTTGTCACCTGCTGGTCAATGTATAGTTGAACAAAGTTTAAGTGGTTTTAAAGAAATTGAATTTGAAGTTCTACGCGATTCTGCAGATAATGCTTTAGCTGTTGGAAATATAGAAAATTTTGACCCGGTAGGTATTCATAGTGGAGATTCACTAGCTTTTGTTCCTAGTCAAACTTTAACTGATCATGAATATCAATTATTGCGTGATGCTTCACTACAAATCGTTCATGCTTTAAAAATCGATGGAAGTTGTCATGTACGCCTAGCGCTTGATCCCCAAAGTTTTGACTACTATGTATTAGATGTTAATGCTCGTCTAACTCGTTCAAGTGTACTTATCAGTAAGGCAACAGCTTACCCGATTGCTAGCATTGCGACAAAAGTTGCTATAGGTATGACTTTAGCTGAGATAAAAAATCCAATGACAGAAATGACCTCTGCTAATTTTGAACCTAGTTTAGATTATGTCGTAACCAAGATTCCGCGTTGGCCCTTTGATTTAAGGAAAAGCGCACAATGTCAATTGAACACGCAGATGCAATCTGTGGGAGAAGTAATGGCTTTAGGACGAAATCTAGAAGAATCGTTATTAAAAGCTATCCAATCATTAGCTAATACTTCTCATATTGAGCTTGAAACTTTAAAACAACTTACCGATGATGATTTAACACAAAAAATCGTTCATGCCCAAGAAGATCGTTTATTTGCTTTAGCTGAGAGCCTACGTCGGGGCTATAATACGATCGAAGAACTGGCAGAAATAACAAAAATCGATTTGTTATTTCTGGATAAGATCGCTCATATTGTAGAAATCGAAAGTCTACTAAGTGAAAGGAAAGATGATTTTGCTGTGTTGAAAGTCGCTAAGCAAAACGGCTTTTCCGATCAAAAGATTGCACAATTGTGGCATACTGAAAAAGGGAAAATTCTTCACCTTAGAAAGCAGCAAGGACTGTCTGCCGTATTTAAAATGGTGGATAGCTGTGCAGGTGAATTTATCGCTGAAAGACCTTATTTTTACAGGACCTACGAAACGGAAAACGAAAGTAGTAATACAGAAAAACCTTCAATTTTACTCTTAGGAGCCGGCCCTCTTGGTATTGGACAAGGAATCGAATTTGATTATGCTAATGTACAGGCCATAAGTGCTGTCCAAAAAGCGGGGTATGAGGCAATTGTTATTAATGATAATCCTACAAGTATATCCACTGATTTTATGATCGCAGATAAACTATATTTTGAACCGCTCACTTCTGAAGCAATATACGATATCGTCGAACAAGAAAAACCTGTGGGTGTTATAGGGCAATTTGGCAGTACAACAACTTACCGTTTAAACGAAGAACTCGCTGAATTAGGAATCGATTTATTAGCCATTGACTTAAACAAACTACAAGAAATAAGAGATCCATTAAAATTTGATAAGCTGTTAAAAACACTAGGAATAAAGCCGCGGCAAAGACAAGTCGTTACTACAGAAAAAGAAGCACTTGCTAGTGTTGAATCGATAGTTTTTCCTGTTGCTATACGTTCTTATGATTTATTAAATGAGGGAAACGTGCGTCGTGTTGACGAAAAGGAAACACTTGATGTTGGTTTAAGCTATTTTACCCCAAAGAGTGATAGTCCCTTACTAGTTGTTGAAGATTTTACTTCGGGTAGAGAATGTGAAGCTGACATTATTTATGACGGTAACACTATCTTTATAGCTGGTATTACCGAATATATCGAGCGATCAGATGTACATTCTGGAGATTCAATAGCAGTTTATCCAGCGCAAAATTTTTCCAAAGAAGTTTTACAAAACATTGAAAGCTATAGTAAACAAATAATAAAGCATCTTGGCCTAATCGGCGTTATGAATATTCAATTTGTCATTTCTGAAAACCAAGTATATGTGAACAGAGTGTTGCCATATGCGAGTCGTTCACTGCCATTTTTGAGTAAGATTAAAAAAATCCCGCTAGTAGCAATTGCAACAAGAGTTATTTTAGGAGATAAGCTAGAAGATATGAGGTATAATATGTCTTTAGCTAGTAACGAGCTTTATGTGAAAGCGCCCGTTTTTTCATTAACAAATTTAGTAGCTACTGATAGTTACCTAAAGCAGGAAATGAAATCTACAGGAACAGTGATGGGATCAGATATAAGCTTAGAGAAGGCTCTATATAAAGCTTTTGCGGCGGCTGGTTTAGCTATTCCGGAATTTGGATCGGTATTATTTACTGTAGCAGATAAAGATAAGGAAATGGCTCTACAGTTAGCACAAAGCTTTTCTGAAGTAGGATTTAACATTACTGCGACACAAAAAACTGCTGAATACTTTGATGCCCATGGTTTAAAAGTACGTAAACTGGCGAAATCACCTATTAAAAATGAGCAGACAATATTCGAACGTTTAGAAAATGGTCATATTCAGATGATTATCAATACAGTAAGGCCCAATCGTCAAAATATTTCTTATAATAGCCTTGCAATTTTTCGCAAGGCTGTAGAGCAAGGTGTTGCTGTATTTACTTCATTAGATACTGTAGCAGCTATTTTAAAAGTGATCCAATCCAGATCATTTTCAACTAAAGAAATTTAAAAATGGCAAAATAATAGGCTAGAGAGGATAGAGAAAATGATTGAACGTCCGATAATTGCTTTAGATTTTTCTTCTAAGACTGAAATCAAGACTTTTTTAAATAAATTCCCGCAAGATGAATCTCTTTTTGTTAAAGTGGGAATGGAAATTTTTTACCAAGAAGGTCCTGCTATTGTTGAGTGGCTCAAAAAAGCTGGACATGATATTTTCTTAGATTTAAAATTACATGATATTCCCAATACAGTACAGCGATCAATGATAGGCTTGGCTAAAATGGGCGTGGCTATTACAACTGTACAGGCAGCTGGCGGAAGCCAGATGATGCAAGAAGCCAAGCAAGGACTAGATATGGGAACACCTGCTGGTCAAACACCACCTCAAGTGATTGCTGTAACACAGCTGACTTCAACAAGCCAAGCACAGATGCAAAAAGAACAATTAGTACAAGCAAGTTTAGAAGAGAGTGTCCTTCATTATGCTAAAGGCGCACAAGAAGCTGGCTTAGATGGTGTGGTTTGTTCAGCCTGGGAAGCACAAAAAATTCATGATGTAACTTCTGAAAATTTCATGTGCCTAACGCCTGGGATACGTCCATATGGAAAAGCTGCAGATGATCAAAAAAGAGTCGTATCGCCTAGTCAGGCTTACTTAATGGGCTCTAATGCTATTGTAGTGGGAAGACCTATCACCTTAGCTGAGGATCCTTATAAGACTTATCAAAATATTAAAACAGATTGGAATGACATAGCAGATGAATAATAGCGAAAAAACAATTGCGCAAAATTTGTTAGATATTGAGGCGGTTTTTTTAAGTCCCAACCAGCCATTTACTTGGGCTAGCGGCATAAAAAGTCCAATTTATTGTGATAACCGTATTACAATGAGTTATCCTAAAGTAAGAAAATCAATTGCTACTGAACTAGCTAAAAAAATCAAAGAACAATTTCCTGATACACAAGTTATTGCGGGTACTGCAACAGCGGGTATTCCTCATGCAGCTTGGGTGGCTGACATTTTGGATTTACCGATGATTTATATTCGTAGTAAGAAAAAAGATCATGGCAAAACCAATCAAATTGAAGGAAAAGTAGCAAAGGGGCAAAAGGTTGTTGTTATCGAAGATTTGATTTCAACAGGCGCTAGCGTTTTGGAAGCTTGTCACGCAGCTGAAAACGAAGGGGTTGATGTATTAGGTGTAGCAGCGATTTTTA